>Ga0256847_1000605_pt1 | contig 21904 bp, 21 predicted proteins | sample TeddybearmetaG_FD_189099 | JGI IMG/M metagenome (GOLD analysis project Ga0256847, IMG submission 189099) | Hydrothermal vent microbial communities from East Pacific Rise, Pacific Ocean - Teddybear | ecosystem: Environmental > Aquatic > Marine > Hydrothermal vents | place: Pacific Ocean: East... | reverse complement strand
TACTAGTCACCAAAATAGGCATAAAATTAAGCTGTAAACTATTTTTAATCGCTCGAGGTTTGTCAGCTCCCTGATCAATTTGATGAAAATAAGTAATCAGTATGTGCACACTGTCAGCCACCATAATCGATAGCAAAATACTCGGTGCAAATCCCGCAATAGGTGTGAGCACCGGAGCAAACCAACCAAATAGTCCAAAAGTACAGATTAAGCAGGTTGTAATTAATAAAAATATGGCGCTAGCAGCAAAAAAACTTCGCAAGAAGAAAAACAAACCTATAAATATAATGACGTAACTTAACGGCATTAAACGACTTAAATCATTTTCAACCGCTCTCGCTAAGGTCGTATTAAATGCAGTAGATCCTCCGTTGTCTATTTGAAATTCAGGGTATCGCTGGCGAAATTGATCTCGGATGGCTTCCATTTCCTCGGTTATCGTTATCGAGGCGTTGGGCGCATTTTTGTCGATATACAAGTTAACAACGATAACCGTCAATTTCCCATCTGGCGGGATCATGGAATGAATTAGACGTTTCTCTGAAAGGGCTATTTCTCTAATTTCGTTTAATGCTGCCTGATCGAGAGTACTGGGATCATCAACAAAATAATCAGTGATAATTTCATCGTTATTTGATTCTGTATATTGATAATTGGTCAGTGAGGAAACTCGATAAGCGTACTTAACTAACCAGGAGCGTTCGGTTAATTCCTGAACTAATGTAAGACCTTTTTGAGTAAAAATATCATCTTGTTTGGCAGTGATTACAAAGGTCGCCGAATCGGATTTGACATAATTGCTTTCAAAAGACTCGAAAGCGATGAGTTGCGGATTATCCTTACTCAGGTACACTCTAAAGTCATTACTAATACTAAGGTTTTTTACGCCTACCGCAAATAACGCTACAATAAAAATTGTACAGACAAGAATGAGCTTAGGGTGCTCAACAACCCATGAAATTAACTGTCTTTTGAAGCTTTCCGTTTTTTGCATATGGCCGTGCCACTTATCACTCTCACGCACATGATGATACAGCAATATGTTTCCAATTAAAGTCTGCAATTAAATTCGAAGAACTAAGCTATGAGCAATATTTTAGAAATTAAACAACTGACCAAGAAATTTCCCGACAACATCGCTGTCGATGCGATTAATTTTGTTGTTCGTCAAGGGATCTGTTTTGGCCTGTTAGGCCCCAATGGCGCCGGAAAAACCACCACCATAGAAATGTTAGAAGGAATAATCGCACCAACATCAGGAGAAATAAGCTATTGCGGCCATGCTATTAACAATGAGTATCGACAAGAGGTTGGCATTCAGTTCCAAGATACCGCTATACAAGATTTTTTGACGGTTAAGGAAACCCTCAAAATGTTCGCTCATTTTTATCGCAAAACGGTGCCCGTTGCCGAATTAATTACAACCTGTGCGCTCGAATCTATTCTAGATCGCGATACTCGGAAATTGTCTGGCGGACAAAGACAACGATTATTACTGGCACTCGCAATTCTCAATGATCCTAAAATTGTATTTTTGGATGAACCCACCACCGGATTAGATCCGCAAGCACGCCGTAACTTTTGGCAGTTAGTCAATCGAATAAAAAAACAGAACAAAACGGTTATTCTTACCACCCACTACATGGATGAAGCCGAGTCGCTTTGCGATGAAATAGCGATTATGGATGAGGGAAAAATAATAGAGCAAGGCTCGCCAGCGGAACTATTGAGTAAGCATTTTGATGGGGTGATTGTTAGTCTACCTATCTCACTTAAAGATCAGCTTGAAACCACTGATGTTGAGTTTAGTGAAAATAACAATCGTTTGGATATTATGACACTAGAGGTTGATAAACTGATTCGCCAATTATTATCAGCTCAATTGTCGCTGGATGGCATGCAAGTACGTTCGCCTGATCTAGAAGATCTGTTCATCAAACTCACCGGTCATAAACTACGAGGATAATCCGATGTTTAAACGTATGCTTGCCATACTGATTGCCAGAAACACTGAATTTATCCGCGACCGAAGTGCGTTGGCATGGAGTTTTATGCTGCCGATTTTTTTGCTGGCCGGCTTTGCTTTTATGTTTAGCGGCGATGGAAAACCTTTGTATAAGGTCGGTGTATTGGTCGACGGAGAGTCTTCTATTATGCAAACAAATTCTACAGAGTCTCCGTTCAGACAATTGAGGCATTTTTCATGGGTAATATATAACCAGGAGAAAAACGCAGTTCTAAAAGTGGCACAACACAAAATTGACTTGCTGGTTGATTTTGAACATCAACGTTATTGGATCAATGAAACCTCAGCCAATGGCTATATTGTCGAGAAATTGCTACTGAATTCTCATCCTACTTTTAGCTCCTCACAAATAGAAGGACGAGCCATTCGATATTTAGACTGGGTGATGCCCGGTATTCTCGGCATGAATATGATGTTTAGCTGTCTTTTTGGAGTCGGTTACGTGATTGTTCGATATCGTAAAAACGGTGTACTGAAACGGTTTCAAGCGACTCCGTTATCGGCCTTTGAATTTTTATCGGCGCAAGTTCTATCACGTTTGATAATTGTCATGTCGATCACCAGCATTTTGTTTGCCGGCAGTTATTTTATATTGGATTTTTATGTGCTCGGTTCTTTCATAAACCTTTTCATCATAGCCTTGTTGGGCGCCACCAGCATGATTGCTCTGAGTTTATTGATCGCATCCAAATCGCACAGTGAAGAATTAACCGGCGGACTACTTAATTTTTTCTCTTGGCCAATGATGTTCTTGAGCGGCGTTTGGTTTTCGCTCGAAGGCGCTCATCCGGTGGTTCAACAAATGGCGGATTTTTTACCCTTAACGCATATGCTACAGGCCACCCGCGCAGTTTTAACAGATGGGGCGACACTGATTGATGTTCAAGATCATTTATATATTTTAGCAGGAATGACCGGCGGATTTTTATTGCTAGGCAGTTGGATGTTTGATTGGGGCGCTGAGCGTTAGTTAAAATTAAACGCTAGAGCAGTAACCTCATTTTCCAATGAAAATGAGATCAAAATTTACTCGAGTTCCGTGTCAGGTACAAAGACGTAACCAATTCCCCAAACGGTTTGTAAATAACGAGGTTTCGCAGGATTTTCTTCTATCATTCGCCTCAGTCTAGACACTTGCACATCGATACTCCGCTCCAACGCACTGTAGTCCCTTCCTCGCGCAAGGTTCATGAGCTTATCTCTGGATAATGGTTGTCTTGGATTAGTTACCAACGATTTAAGAACCGCAAATTCGCCACTGGTTAGAGTCATAGGCTGACTGTTTTGAAACATTTCACGGGTCGCCAAATTGAGTCTGAACTCGCCAAACTCGATGATTTTTTCTTCACCGCTGGGTGCACCTGGCAGCTCGCTTGTTTTACGCCGCAAAACCGCTTTGACTCTGGCCAGTAACTCTCTAGGATTAAAAGGCTTAGCTAAGTAATCATCGGCGCCAAGTTCAAGTCCAATAATGCGATCAACATCATCACCCTTGGCAGTCAACATAATGATAGGAATATTGTTATCATTTCCCCTTAAGCGACGACAGATTGACAACCCGTCTTCGCCGGGTAACATCAAATCGAGCACCATTAAATGATAGTTTTCACGTTCAAGAAATCGATCCATTTGCTCTGAATCCGCCGCAGCTTTAACAATATAACCGTGCTCTCTAAAGTACCTCTCTAACAAACTTCTGAGGCGTAAATCATCATCAACAACCAATATTTTTTTGGTTTCTGCACTCATTCCTAACCCTCCTAACGCCCTTGATCAAAATAATATTTTCAACCAAACACAAGCTCTTCTTATTGTCCGTCAATAAGCGGTTGAATTGCAAAGTAATTTATCAATTAATTGTTACAGAGTATATACCCATTACCCTTCAAGATGCTGGATTCAGCAAGACTAGAAACAGCCATATTTGAGGCAAGTAATTTTTGGGCTAGTCATTCTAGCTGGGAATTACTTAACGAAGAAGATGGTTGTTTATAGCCTTGCCCTATGGGTGCTCAGCTAGAAAACTTGCACGTCATTACAACTCTTGGAAAGGACTAGTCATTCCCTTCGGGCTGCGCTTTGTTCAAGTTTCCTAGCTGAGCACTGAAACCTGCATCTTGAAGGGTATTGGGTATAAACTACCTATCTCTGCGATAGTTCAAAATTTCCTTAAATTTATTCAAAACTTAGCTGTATTTTTTGACCAAATCGTTATAATCGCAGCAACTACAATCTCCCTCAACTTTAATCTTTAGGAATATTGATGCAAGCCATCTCTCAGCAAATTGCTACCGAACTATCCACTGCAAAATCGCCGGTTAGAGAAACCCAAGTGTGCGCAGCCATAACCTTGCTGGACGACGGCGCTAGCGTACCCTTTATTTCAAGATATAGAAAAGAAGTGACTGGCGGGTTAGATGATACTCAAATGCGGGATTTGCAAGAACGATTGGGATATTTAAGAGAATTGGAACAGCGCCGAGCCGTTATTCTGAAAAGTATTGAAGAGCAGGACAAATTAACACCTGAGTTAAAATCCAGCATCAGCAACGCGTCCACTAAGAGCGAGTTGGAAGATTTATATTTACCCTACAAACCTAAACGGCGCACAAAAGCTCAAATTGCCAGAGAGGCCGGCCTACAACAGCTAGCGGATCAATTGTTACAAGATCCTACCCTTGATCCTGAAAAAACCTCGGAATCCTATTTTAATAACCAAGCCAACATCCAGACCAGCAAAGATGCTCTGGACGGTGCTAAACAAATATTAATGGAGCAATTTGCAGAAAATGCGGTGCTACTCCACGAGATTAGAAAATACCTCGAAGAAAATGCTTTTGTGAGAAGTGCGGTCGTTAGTGGCAAAGAATCAGAAGGGCAAAAATTTAGCGATTATTTTGAGTACTCGGAAAAACTTAGCAAAATTCCTTCTCACAGAGCAATGGCATTATTTCGAGGACGAAACGAGGGAGCACTATCAATAGAATTAATTGTTGATGAAAAGCTGCTAAAAGATGACAAGGAAACTAATTATGCACAATATTTAATTGCCAAACATGGAGCAATCAAACATCAAAATAGAGCTGCTGACGACTGGCTGCAAATAGTAGTGCTTTGGACTTGGCGTGTGAAGCTGCATAGCTTTTTTGAAACAGAATTGTTAGGCCATTTAAGAGAAAAAGCCGAAACTCAGGCGATAGGTGTGTTTGCTAATAATATGCGAGATTTACTAATGGCCGCTCCCGCTGGAAATTATGCAACCATGGGACTCGACCCCGGCTTAAGAACGGGCACCAAAGCGGTGGTGGTTGATGGTACCGGCAAATTACTGACCCAAACGACCATTTTCCCCCACGCACCTCAAAAACAATGGGAGCAATCGCTAAAAAAACTAGCCACGATTTGTCAACAACATAAAGTAAAGCTGATCAGTATTGGCAATGGAACCGCTTCGAGGGAAACCGATAATTTGGTCGCCGAATTAGAAAAGCGAAATCCAAAGTTGGGTCTTAAACGAATCGTCGTCAGTGAAGCCGGCGCTTCCGTTTATTCGGCATCTAAATTGGCAGCGGAAGAATTTCCTGATCTCGACGTGACCTATCGAGGCTCGGTTTCAATTGCCAGACGTTTGCAAGATCCACTGGCAGAACTGGTTAAAATAGAGCCCAAAGCCATTGGGGTCGGTCAATATCAGCATGATGTCAGCCAGAGTAAGTTAGGGCGAAGTCTGGGTAGCGTAGTCGAGGATTGCGTAAATGCCGTTGGGGTCGATTTAAACACTGCATCAGCACCATTATTGACCCATGTTTCGGGGTTGAATAAGACCTTGGCACAAAATATTATTAAATATCGCGAAACTAATGGTCGGTTCATTAACCGTCAACAACTCAATCAGGTAGAACGTCTCGGGCCTAAAGCATTTGAACAGGCGGCTGGATTCTTAAGAATTAGTGATGGCGAAAGTGCACTCGATAAATCCGGCGTTCATCCAGAAACCTATCCAATTGTGAAAAAAATGTTGGCAAAGATCTCTGGCGGGATAGAAACTCTGATCGGAAACAATGTTCTTTTGCGTTCGCTTGAAGCAAAGGATTTTATTTCGGATAGATTTGGTTTACCAACCATCAACGATATTTTCAAAGAACTGGAAAAGCCGGGACGCGATCCCCGTGGAGAATTTAAAACCGCTAAGTTTAAGCAAGGTGTCGAAAATCTTAATCATCTCAAACCAAAAATGGCGCTAGAAGGCACTGTCACCAATGTAACCGATTTTGGCGCATTTGTGGACGTTGGGGTTCACCAAGATGGTCTGGTACATATTTCGTTAATGAGCGACAAGTTTATTAGCAACCCCAGAGAAGTTGTTAAAACAGGCGATATTGTGAAAGTTCATGTCATTTCAACGGACTTAAAACGTAAACGCATCAGTTTATCGATGGTAGGACCTCAAGATGAAGAAAAGGCTAATTCTAGTGGGCGTGTCTCCGGCAGGGTTAATTTGGATAAAGGAAAATCTAAACCAAATGGCAATAAAACCAACAAAAAAACCGATAAAACAAGTAAAGCACCGCTCAATTCTGCTTTTGGCTTAGCACTAGCGGACGCACTAAAAAAGAAAGATTAAAGGCTAAGCCCTTGATTTCCGGTATTTATAGAGGCTAAATTGGCGATATTGTAAATATTTGTTGCAACATTTATATCAGTTTGATATAAATGTCGTCGCTAGCGAATAATAGAAGCCCGGACAGCGGGACCTGCAGACTGGAAAAAACTTGAGCCTCTTCACTGAGGCTTTTTTATACCCGTCAATAAATTCAACTTTAGTGTTCTATAACAACAGCAACACCGGCAATTTTGCTTGTTGTCATCAATTGGATAAGTGGGTAAAATTCTTGTCTAATAATGTTTTGTCCTCAGGTTTTCTTATGTTCGAGTCTCGTGGTTTTAATCTATTTATGGCATTTGCCTGCCACCAATTATTAATCGCAGCATTCTATTTTCAATATGTTGAAGGTATGGAGCCTTGCCCTTTTTGTATTTTCCAACGTATTGCAGTGCTGGCAATAGGAATTTGGTTCCTACTGCATGGCATTCACAAACCCTTAGTCGGAAGCCGTTGGAATGCATTCTACAATATGGCCGGGCTTCTATCCGCCATGATTGGCGTGATCATATCTGGACGGCATGCCTACTTACAAAGCCTTCCCGCTGATGAGGTTCCGGCTTGTGGGCCGTCACTCGACTACCTAGTCGATATGTTGCCTATTATGGAAGTGCTAGAGGCTGTGTTTAAAGGTTCTGGCTCGTGCGCAGCAGTTAGCTGGCAAATGTTGGGCCTGAGTATGCCTATGTGGCTTATGCTCTTTTTTGTGGGTTGTCTCAGTTTATTGAGTTACCGACTCTATCGTCACTTTAGTCCCAACAATAATATTTTCTAGAATAAGAGGCGCGCTCTCACAAAGGCATCTCAATCTGCTCCTCATTCAACTCTGGCGGATGGTCATCCGTGATCATCGGCAGTCTAATGGTAAATCGACAGCCCTGGCCTGGTTTAGACTGGACAGAAAGTTTACCCTTCAACTGATCAGTGATAATAAAGTAAGAGACAGATAAACCTAAACCCGTCCCCGTTTTTTCATCTTTAGTGGTAAAAAATGGCTCGAAAACCCGTTTTCGAACACTTTCTTTCATTCCTGGCCCATTATCAATAATTTCAATAATTGCAGTGCTATCTTCTCGACGAAGTATTAGCTCGATCAAAGGCGTCAGCCCATCCTCCGCCCTAGTCGCCAATGCCTGTGCAGCATTGATGAGCAGGTTCAAAAATACCTGCTCCAGCTGATTTTTTTGAGCGAACACCATGCCCACATTCGGTGAATAGGTTTTTCGTATTTCGATGTTTCGAAAATCAAATTGTTTTTTCTGATTGTAGTCCTTGGCAGATAGTCTAACCGCCGCATCTACCGCTTCAATAAGATCAACTTCCGTCATCTTATGAGTCGCCGGTTTTGCGAAACTCAACATATCACCAACAATATCAGCGGCTCTTTCACCCGCATTAAGAATGCCATCAAGAAAGACATCAATTTTTTGCAATTGGACATAGTGAACAATTTGCTCGATAGTCAGCTGACTTTGATTTGCAACGCTAATATTTCTGGGTAATTCGCTACTAAGACGGCGTTTTATATTTTGCGTGCTCTGCATTATTGCGCCTAACGGGTTGTTAATTTCGTGCGCCATGCCCGCAGCGAGTCCTCCTAGCGATAACATCTTTTCAGTTTGAACTAAAGTCTCATCAATTTTAATTTTCTCAGTAATATCATCAATTCGAATCACTTCACCGTGTTTTTCGGAAAAATCGCTATCAATGGCATAAACCATGACTTCTAAGGTTCGCATAGATAGATTAACTTCTTGCTCAAAACGAAAGTTTAGTCGTTGAGTTAGTAAATCACTGTACTCTTTCGCTTGTCGGATTTTCTGATTAAGTAGCGGAAACAAATCGGCAAGATCATGTCCAATGGCGGTTTCCGAATTAATTCCAGTCATGTTTTCGGTTTCCATGTTCCATTGTAAAACTAGATTTTCGCTGTCCACGGCAATGATTATGGATGGCATGGAGTCAATCAATTTAGCTAGATAGGTTTGAATAGCATCAAATTGTCGCTCGGCTTTTTTCCGTCCTTGTTTTTGCTTTTGAATTTCGGTCGAATGTTCAGCAATACGGAGTTCGAGTAAATTTCTGGTTTTTTCTAGTGCTTCGTGCGAAAGATGCAGCTTTTTTTCCGCCTCGCGGCGATGGGAAATATCCGAAATAAATTCAATATAATGCGGCTTATCAAACCAACCCGCTATCCGAGCACGACTTTCTACTGGAATTTTATCGCCAGATTTTTTTCTAAAAATAGTCTCGTAAAAAACATCCTCGCCATTCACTAGTTGTTTTTCTAAATCTGGATTGCGATGCAAATGACAGTCAATATCCAAATCCAAGGTCGACATAGTTAACAACTCATGTTTTTCGTAGCCCAACTGATCGCAGGCTTTTTGGTTGACCTCTACAATGACTCCCTGCGGGGTACTTAAAATAACCATATCTACCGCTTGATCCATCAGTACCAAGAAGTCTCGTTTAGTCTCATCCCAGCGGTTTGCTTGCTGTCTTTCCCATCGAAGCAGATAAAACGCGGGATAGGCAATAAAAGCGAGAGTTACACAAGCCACACCGAGTTTTAGCATCGCCTCGTCCCAATCGACAAATCCGTCTAGCCAGGAATTAATGACTAGTATGCTCGCAACTGGCAAAAGTGCCGCGATAATGATCAAACTCGCGGTAAAACTACGGATCGACCATCGCTTCGCAAACTGTGATGGAGTTTTATGCTGATCAGATTTATTTTTGTACATTGGACATCCGCAAAAGTAGCAATAAAACCGATAAAATTATTGAATAGTTGCAACACTCTAATGTTAATTCTAGCTGATCTCTGGAGTAGATAAAATTATTAGCTCAAATAATGAAAAATTAAAGTTTTTTCTGTGCCCATAATGTGGTAAAAATGTAATCTGTACTAAGGGTATAACTCATTACTATTAATTAGCATCAATCGAAACGGGAGTTAGATAATAATGCTAGAGGCACAAGCAGAACCTAAAAGCACCGCTAAACCAAAAGTCGCCTGCAAAAGCACTGCTGTCGATAGCTGGCTTGCAGAGCGAACACGAGTAATAGTCATGTACTGCAAGCTATCCGGTTATAGGAATCAGACTAAACTTCCTGAAAGTGTACAGATCAATGGTTTTTGTGATATTTTGATCGATTATGTTTCAGCCGGCCATTTTGAGGTTTACGAACAAATTGTTAACGATTGCGACATTAACGGTCCTAAGAGCATCCAACTTCTTAATAAACTCTATCCCGATATTTCCAAGACTACCGATGTGGTCGTGGATTTTAACGAAAAATACGCTAAAACGATCAACAGCGATGACGAGTTAATGTCCCGTTTTGATTCGGATCTCTCGACACTTGGAGAGGCCATCGCAAAAAGGATCGATCTGGAAGATAATTTGATCGACACGCTAAATACCAACCACTAATATTTTTCATCTATTTTAGTTCTCTAACAACTAAATATAAGGAAACACCATGATTAGGGTGATCATTGAACGAGACATCAGCAAAGGATGCATGGATGATTACTTAGAACTGATACGAAGAGCTCGTCGTAAAGCCAATAAAGTTGAAGGTTTTATAGCCGGTGAATTACTCCAAGAAAAAGACAATCAGCATCATGCAGTAATCATCTCTAGTTGGGAAAATATTGAATCATGGGACATGTGGTTTGAATCGGAAGAACGACAAAAAGTATTAACTGATATGAGACCTTGCTTAAACGCTGATGAAACAGTGACCGTCCTGGAAAATAGCCACGTACTCAACTAATTTGTTTCAAGTTTATTTGAACCGCTTGATCCTAATTTATAGCAGTGGTGAAAGTTGACCCAATCTTTCAGAATCAAATGAATAAATACCTATCTGTAGTTATGTGGCTTTTCCCTCAGCCGCGCTAGTTCTCTTTATGTAATTCCACAGGCAAATACTTAGAGTAATGCTGAAAATCTTTATCCTGCGTGTATATTTTCATTTTTGACCTTGTTGATACAGCGCAAATTAAAAAGTCCGCATGAGAGCCCTGAATACCTTTTTTTCTGCAAAGATTTGAGTATTCCGCTGCTAGTTCATAGTCGGAATCAATTGTGGGTACATTCGGAAAATATCTAAGTTTATCTCTCAGATTGGTATAGCTTCGAACATTACTATACCCTGAAAGTACTTCCTGCCTAATCAGCCCAATAATTTTTGCTCTATTCTCATCGATGAGATTGCTAATTTCCTGGGCAACTTTTATTTCTTTTGAGCCTTTTCTTCTAAAGGCCAACGACCACATACAGGTGTCGATGAGCACACTACTCATCGACGAGCCTTTTTATAGTCATAATCTTCATCAAATGGCAATGAACCAAAAAGTTCGGCAATCTCACGTTGTTTTCGGCGCTGCACGAACTCAGTTAGCGCTTGATTGACTGTATCTTTTTTCGTTCTCATGCCCCCTAAAGACAAGGCTTCATCAAGAAGATCTGAATTAATTGCTAGATTAGTTGCGATAGCCACACTCGTATTTACACATGAATATACACATAGTAGCACACAAACTAACAAATGCCTTAATTTGACTCATTTAAGCTGTATTTCAATGCACGGAGTATGCAGGTTATATTTAGTTAAACATTGTATATTTAACCCCATACATGAGGTTATTTAGAAAAGACGATTAAAAGAATTCAATGCGACAAATTAATCTTTGTACAACTCTTTCATCATCTGGGTAAATTGTGGGTAACGAAGAGCTTGCTCTCCGTCGCTCAATGCCTCTTCCGGATTCGGATGAAACTCTACCATCACTCCATGAGCACCTACTGCTTTAGCTGCTTTCGCAAGCGGCGTTACTAAATCCCTTTTACCGGCAGCGTGAGAAGGATCGACAATGATCGGTAAGTGAGTCATTTGTTTTAGTAGCGGTACCGCGCTTAGATCAAGCGTATTTCTAGTCGCCGTTTCAAAAGTTCGTATACCTCTTTCGCAAAGAAAAACCTGTAGATTACCTTGCTGTAAAATATACTCTGCGGCGTTCAATAATTCTTCTATGGTTGCCATCATTCCGCGCTTTAACATCACTGGCATATTGATCTGACCCACAGCTTTTAACAATGAAAAATTTTGCATATTTCGCGCGCCTATTTGCAAAATATCCGCTTGTTTGGCGATCTGTTTTATATCATCCGTATTCATAACTTCGGTAATGGTAGGTAAGCCAAACTTATCGCCTGCCGTTTGCAGGTAGTCCAATCCCTGGTAACCTAAACCCTGAAAACTATAAGGTGATGTTCTTGGTTTAAAACAACCGCCTCGTAAAATTGCGACGCCCGATTCATTGGCATGTTTGGCGCAGGAGAGAATTTGTTGTTCTGACTCCACCGCGCAGGGTCCAGCAATTACGGTAAAATTGTCACCACCAATGACAGTGTTTTTTACTCGTATGATAGTATCTTGCTGTTTATGTTGTCGGCTCGCCAAATGATAGCTTTTTGTTCTCGCATTAGATTTTTCTGGCTGCTGAGTAGGTTTGTTTTCAGTAGAACCACCCGATTGCAACTCCATTGCCGCTAGCTTTACTTTAGCCAAACTTTTAGGAGGTACTTGAGTAGCGGTAATATCATCAGTTTGATAGCTACCTAAAATTGTTAAAAAACTACACAATTTGGAAAGCGACTTTAGCGTTTTTTCGACTCTTACGTCATCAATATTGCCTTGAAAGTCAATGTAGAACATTTGTTGCCACGGCTTGTTAGGAATAGGGCGAGATTCCAAACGGCTTAAGGGAATTTCTGCGCTTCTAAATAATCCAAGGACGTCAGCTAAAGAGCCCGGCTCTTGCCCCGTAGACAGCGCTATTGATGTTTTACATTGCACTGAGAGCGATACCTTGACAGGCTCTTTGGCAAGCACCAAAAAGCGAGTGGTGTTGTCTGATTGATTGGCTATGTTATGCAGCAATACCTGTAGGTCGAATAATTCCGCCGCTTGCTCACTTGCAATCGCAGCGATATTATTTTCTGTATGTTTAGCCACCGCATCAAGCGCGTGAGCGGTGCTTGGTACCAGTGAAATGTCCGTCGAAATGTGTTTTCTTAAATTTTTATTACACTGTCGACTCGCTTCGGTATGCGCTAGGATTTGCGTGATGTCGGATAATCGGCTACCTCGTTTGGCAATAAGACAATGGTTAATCGGGAATTTTTCCTCACCCACTATAACCAAGTTTGAATCTAACAATAAATCATAAACTTCCGTAATGGCTCCTGAAGTTGTGTTTTCTATTGGAATAACGCCATAGTCCGCTTTGCCTTGCTGCACACTACGCAGTATTTTTTTAAATGATGAACAAGCTAAATACGTATTGTTACTGGCTGAAAAATACTTTTTTGCCGCTAAATAGGAATAAGCACCTTTACCGCCTAAAACGGCTAAGGATTTGTTTTCATTGCTTTTGTCTTTGGGTGCGTTTTTTAATTGCAGGTAGTTCTGTTGAAACTGAATTGAATCTTCTATGATGGTATTAAACAAACTAGTGACATAATGAGAGTCAAGTCCCGAATGACTAGCCTTTTCTATTAAAGATTCGAGCAAAACCCGCTCTCTTTGTTGGTCTCTTAATGGCGTGTTTTTCTGTTGTTTTTCTAGCGCGACTATCTTGGCAAAACCACGTCTTTTACTCAATAATTTCAACAGTTCAGCATCTAACTGGCTAATTTCGGCGCGAACATTAACGATACCGGCGCTTTTATAACCATCTGGATCCACGTTTTTGCTATTCTTATCTTTCATTTGTAATCCAGTAGAGGGTGCATCCTTAGCAATTGAGTATTTTTAAAATGATCGGCGAGAGTAACTCAAAAAAAAGCCTTCTCGAGTAGAAGGCTGTGCATACCCAGTTCAGTCGACCATAACCAATACAAGCTTGGAGGGTCAACTACTTCTTCCTTACATATAGCACTAAGTTATGGTCGACAAGATTGTAGCCATGCTTTTCAGCCACTTTCTTTTGTAGTTCCTCTATTTCCTTATCGACAAATTCAATCACTTCATTGGTATCCATGCAAATCATGTGATCGTGGTGATGTTCACTACTTAGTTCGAATATGGCGTGGCCATCTTCAAAATTATGACGGCTTACTAAACCGGCAGTTTCAAACTGAGTCAGTACTCGATAAACGGTCGCCAAGCCTACGTCTTCACCGGATACTAACAATAATTTATAGACATCTTCTGCGCTCAAATGGCGCTCTGCTGAATTCTCAAGAATAGTAAGGATCTTTACTCGGGGTAAAGTAACTTTTAGACCGACATCTTTTAACTGTTGGTTTTTCAAAATTGGCTCCAAATGCTCGTTCGCTTTATATTTTTAGCATAAAAATACGCTAGCAAAGGAATCTTTTGTTGTTATTATTGACTAATACTACGCCGAATAATCCATTATAAACTTTTTTTACATTGTTTTGCATTTGTTTCATCGATAAACCTCATATAGAATACGCGCTGCTAGTATTTTGCAATCTCTGGCTGCTGACTCGAAATGAGCGGACAAACAGCATTTTACTGCATTATTGATATTTCGTCTTAGACAACAGGTAATCTAATGATTAGACAGATAATTGTCATTTTGACTCTTTTATTAACATCTTGCGTGTACACGCTCAACATTCAGCAAGGCAACATACTCGATCAAAAGGATATTAATAAACTGCGGGCTGGGCTAACTAAAAACCAAGTTGTTTTTGTTCTTGGTAATCCAGTTGTGAACGATAGTTTTTCTGATGATCACTGGATCTATCTGTACACTTTCAGCAATCGGATGACCGAGATCGAAACGACTAAACGTCTTGAACTGTCTTTTAGTGGCGACGAATTAGTTAGCGCAAAAGGCGATTTTGAAATACCAGAAAGTCTGGGTGGGGCTGGTGAAGCGGCTGACATAAAAGATAATGGCGACCCCGATACGGCTGACCAATCGACAAACTCGAATGAATCTGTAAATGCTGAACAATCGAGTGAATCAACTAATCCTGAAATTGAAAATTAAATCGTTAGGAGTCGTTTTTCTTAACGTGTAGCTCTCTATAGCTGTTTTCTACGTTTAACCGAACCTCAGGGCTAGCTTCGCAGTCCTCGTCTATAGATTTAATGGTATTGCTAGTAACTTCAATCTGTTTTCCATACAGACGGCAAACGCGGCACATTATCAAATGAAATTTCACCTTGAGCCACATGCCGCCACTCAAGGGTTGATCTAAATTTTCTGAGAGTTTTTCTGCAACTTGCTTACAACTTGGCAGCATTAGCACTCACCTGTTTTTTGGAAATGATCAATTACTTGTAGCATCTTATCTCTTGCTCGATGCAACAAAACTCTTACATTAGAAGAACTGACCTCAAGGATGTTACACAACTCATCCATAGATAGTCCACCAGAGTCTCTTAATCTTAGTGCCGCTAGTTGATTCTCGGGAAGATTTTTCAATTGTTTTTCAATACAAGTTTTTAGCTCGTCGGCTGCTAGTAATTCTTCTGGCGTGTCGCCGTGCCATTGGGAGCTAGGATCTTTCCAATGCGAATTTTCAGTAAATCTCGGATCTGTTGACCAGGTATCCTGTATTGCCTCAAGTGACACTGAACGGTTTTCTTTACGTCGCCGAGTTTTTGCTTCGTTGGCAACAATTCGAATCAACCAACTTTTTAGTGAGGAACGCCCCTCAAATTTGGGCAATGCCCTTAAAGCCGAAAACCATGCTTCCTGAACAACTTCTTCAGCTATCACTGAACCTGCAATGGAGTAAGCAACCGCTTGCATTGAACCATAGTATTTAGTAAATACCTGGCTAAAGATTTCTTCATCGCCTTTTAATAGTCGCTCGAGTATTTCTGCTTCGGTCAAGTCGTCAAATTGGGCCATTAATCGCTCTCTAAATAGTTATACGCATTGTGATTAGACACTTAATTCGCTGGAATCGGTGTTCAAATATCCAACGAAAATGAGTATAGCATGCCCTTTTTTGATAAATATCACACAATTGTAACGAAGTTAGCACGATTTTATGACTTTGAATTATTCTCAAATTTAGGTAGGATATTGACCGATTGCTGGTCGCGTACATTTTTTTTATGCGCAAGAGATTGCATTGCAGAACGCGGTTGAACGACGAATTCCAATCCTTTGCGATAGGTATCATCAGCGAGTTCTTCATCGTCCATTTTCTGCAATGTCTCGGCCATCATAAGATAAGCTTCGGCTGATGGATTTGATCTTAAACTTCGCTCAAAATAGAAACGAGCCTTGCCCCACAAAGAAGCATTGTAAGCAATTTCCCCGAGTGCGGCATAAATAGAATTGGACGCATCATTATGTTTGTTGTACCAGTTCTCTAACAATGAAAATTGCTGATCGATGGATTTCGAGTTTATATTTCCATACAACCTTATCATTTGCTCGCTCACCTCTTTTTTGAATAACGGCGTAATGAGTTTTTCAGCAGCATCCATATCTTCAAGTTCAACTAATAGTTCTGCATAACTCAAAATATTTTTATTTTTTTTGCGTATGGCCGATGGTAGGTTAAGCCAGGTGTGAGTTAACGATTCTATCTTTTTAGTATTTCCATCTGGTTCGCGTTGTTGTTGCTCTGGCAAATTTGATGCTAACGAGTCTGTCTCTAACATATTTGGTTTTACCAAATTATTGTTAAGCGACGGATTTTCCAACAGCTGGTTTTTCAGCAATTGAGATATACTGGAAAACTCTATTTCCTGCAATCTTTCTGCGCTAACTATTTTTAGTTTTTTTAATTGTGGTAACAAATTCACTACTGCTTGCCAATCCTGAAGTACATCGTGGGTTATATAAAGTAACTTCACAATTAATGGATGATTGACATGGTTGGAATTTAATTCATTGAGGGTTGCCAAAGCCCGCTCGTATTGGTTATTTTCTTGCTGAAGCTGCGCTTGAGTAACTCCTATAGCGATCTTGGCACTCGGTTCAGCTCTATGTGCTAATTGTAAATAGTGATCGCGCCGATCGATTGCATTTTGATACTGGGCAGATTCCGCTGCAACTAGATAGTTGATTAGTTTTGTCTCAGAGTTTTCAGCTGCGGCAACCATCGTTTTCTCTGATTGATCCCATCGTCCTTCCACAAAGGCTATCATTCCTTGTACGGTTTGCTTTCTAGCTTTTTGCCATTTTCTTCCACCTCGCCAACCTTTAACTTTTGACGCACCAGATAAAAGCCCCCTTAAAAATCGTCCAATTAAATATAAACTGGTAATCAGTATTAGTAAGAATGTGATAGCCACCCATAGCCGCATTTCATAGCTGGTTTTGTCAAAAGCAATAATGACAAACCCCGGTAAATTTTTAATCCACGAGCCGCCGATAGCGCCAATAACAATAGCGACAAGTAGGGCAATTTTCCATTTCATTGGATTGACTCCAAGATCTTAGTCTCAACTTTATCGTTAATGTTAATATCTTCGTCCTTTTCTTCTTTGTCTTCATCTAAGACGCTCTTATCTGTATTGCCGTTCGCCTCCTCCTTTTTGTTTTTTTTGTCATCCGTCTGATTTACCTGCTCATTTAATGAAGCTGGAGTAGACTGATGGTTAGTCTGGCTACCGCTGGCCGAGAGCGACGCATCTAGCCATTGATATAGTTGTTGCCGACTCACTTCTTCGAGTGCTTGTTTTGCCATAAGTTGCTCAGGGTAATGAGTTTCCACCACCTTTGATTTCAGCTCTTCCAGCTGATTGATAATTTGTTTTGTTTTCTCATCCGATTTAAAAAAATCTTTACTCCAGGCAATCGCGTTTTCTATATTTAATCGATACAGAGTTTCATCACCCGTCGCTAAGGCTATTTGAGATTGCTGAATTGCTAGCTGAATATTGCTATTGAGGTTGGCCCGCTGGTCAGGTGTCATTAGCGGTTTTACCGGTTCGCTATGATCTTTAATGACGATGAAATCTTGCAGGAACTGTTGGTATATTTTTGATAAATCGAACCAGCTATCTACAGTCGTTTCAGGTGCTGGAATGGTTTCCTCCAAAGGGGATAGTTCAAGCGCAATAATATTCAAGTGAGGGACTTGTAGGCTTATTGCATTGAGCGCTAATGAGATACCGATTTGGTCGGCTTCCAAAATTAAACCAATGTCAGAAATATCTTTGGCAATAGCTTTTCTAATCGATGTAAGACTATCGTCGGTCATTTGCAATATTAATTTATCTGCCGAGCGAAGTAGTTGAATCGCGGTAGTTTTATCTTTTTGTAGACTCAGTTGTAGCTGAGCCACTTTTATTAAATAAGCCGCTTCCGCGAGCATCCAATCTTGCTTTTGTCTGCCAGATAAAGATTTAATTCGTTCTTGAGTAGACCGTAAAGATTCTCTTATGTTTTGATTATTTGCGCTAAGTTGGTTAAGTTGTAATTGGGCCTGATTGATTGTTTGAACGGATAAATCAGTTGCCGTTTTCATTTGTTGAATCGTTTTAGTCTGCTGCTCTATTTGATCGCTAACATTGGTTTGTAGCTGGCTCAAATTTTCTTGAACTAATTTTTGTTGGTAGGCGGTCCAACCGGTAAAAAGAAGCGTTACTAAAAGTAGAAATGCTATAAAGGTTGGTACTAGCCAGCTTCGTGACGATTTTTTAGCGGCCAACTTTGGAATGGGCTTGGCATTAAATAGCTCCGATGCGTTCTTAGTGGATGCGCTACTTGTAACCGCGTTGCTTAAAGACTCACCGTTTTTCGGCGATTGATCAGTAGAAACAGTTTCAGCATCGGAATTAACCAGCGACGCAACCTTTTTGGTAGAGTTATCAGTGTTTTTTTTGGACTTGTCTTTATCATCCGTCATACTAAGTTTACCTATCGCTATTTATCTTGCTTTTAGTTTCGATATTTTCACACTAAGTTTCTTACACATGAAAATAAGGCTTCATCAGTCGCATTATCAGATTGAGCAACTACTTTAAATCCTAAGCTTTTAGCTACTTTTGTTATTCTATCACTAGTTGTTATGACTAGGCATCCTAGAGCAGAATCCAGCTCCTGCGACTCTCTATTTAGGATATTAGAAAGATTTTCCATTCCTTCAGCACTGCTAACCAACCAAATTGTCTTAATTGAAGAATTACTTTTAATCGAAGTAATTTTTAGTTCACTCTGCCTTTGTCCTACTATTTTTTTTTGAATAGAACTTGAAGGTTCATTTCTTTCATACACGGCTAATTCACTCACCACCGCCTTTCTATTTGTCAGCTCAGTTGTTAGCTTATTTCTTCCGGCCACACCTTTAACAATTAACCAATCTTCTTCTTTAACTTCTTGTAGATGATTTAAGCCTAGTAAGCTTTCCGAAGTAGCCTTGTCGGGAAAAATCACATCATTTGAAATTCCTGACTTATCTAGCTCGCTCTTCAATAAATTCGCCGTGGCTTTGCCTATTGCATATAAATGCTTTTCTAAAAGACGGTTCCACTGCTTTTCCGAGATTTGCAGTTTCAAATATTTAACTGCATTTTTACTAATAAAAATAATACTTTTAAACGATTCGAAATTTAACCCTTTTATTTTTGCATGATGAGGCGCAATACTAATCAGCGGAAGATGTATTGTTTTAATTGCTGGTGATTTTTTTTCTTTTTCCTGCGTATTGTTAAGAGTATTTAGCTGAGCAATCAATTCTTGTTGCTGCCCTTCAGGGCGAGTAACGATAAAATAAACAAGGGTTGCGTCATTTATTAAGCTATTGCTTGTTTGATATCTGTCCATCAAATTTTAATCGTTGGACTCAATTAACTTACTTAATATTTTACCAGCTCCGGAATCAAGTAACATTCTTGCCAACTCTACCCCAAGCGCTTCTGCTTGTTCGATATGGCCCTGTATTTTATGTTGAATAATCAAACTACCATCAACTTCACCCACCAAGGCAGTGATTTCAATTTGCTCATTCTTAATGGTCGAATAAACGCCTATGGGTACCTGACATCCGCCCTGTAGATAGTGATTGACTGCCCGCTCTGCCTTGATACGAATAGCGGTTGTTGGATGATTGAGCGGTGCAAGCAGATCCAGAACTCGTTGGTCGCCAAGCCGACATTCAATCCCAACAGCGCCTTGTCCACCCGCTGGAATCATCCAGTCGGGTTCTATCTCATGGGCGATTCGATCAATTAGTTTGAGCCTTTTTAGACCAGCGGAGGCGAGGATAATTCCATCAAATTGACCGGCATCTAGCTTGGACAACCGCGTCCCCACATTTCCGCGAAGATCAAGAATTTGAATATCTGGCCGTTTAGCTTTAAGTTGGCATTGTCGACGCAAACTGCAAGTGCCCACTTTCGCGCCGAGCGGCAGATCATCTATATGCTTAAAATTATTTGAGACGAACGCGTCGCGAGGATCTTCTCTTTCGCATATCACGCTTAAACCTAAGCCGTCAGGAAATTCCATAGGAACATCTTTCATGGAATGTACAGCAATATCGGCTCGATTTTCTAACATGGCGTGTTCTAGCTCTTTGACAAAGAGTCCTTTACCGCCGATCTTGGCGAGTGGCGTATCTAATATTTTATCGCCGCGAGTTACCATAGGCACGAGTTGTACGCTCAGATTAGCGTGGGTTTTTTCCAACTCAGCTTTAACGAATTCAGCTTGCCAAAGTGCCAGAGGACTTTTACGAGTCGCAATTTTTAGGGTTTCGCCCATGGTTTAGCCTTAATGTTTGATCTTGAAATTTGGTATAAAAATTCTATTCGCTTAGTCTATCATTTCTTCAAATTCTGGTTTAGCAGTTTTTGCGTAAAGTGTGATCTCAAATAGAAACCCCTCGGCAAAGTTTGCGAAGGCTCCCCTCGCTCGTTAACTGAATCGGTCAACACCCTTGAATTAGCAGCTTTAGGTCGTACTTGCAAAACTTCTCCCATTTTGGCGGTCAATTGATGGATTTTTCCCATCGCGATCAATTCCATCGCATTTTCCCAGTCTGTTTTTAACAAAGATAACTCAACTGGATTGGGTTGCCACAAAAAGGGCGTTGCCACGGTTGATTGACTGGTAGATTCGCTCTTTCGCTTGGCTATTGGCACCCATAGGACGTGCTTTAATTTATGATAAACGACGCTTTCGTCCCACAAAAGTGCTAGTTGCTTGTTGATATCGACAACGCTTACGTAGGTGGATTCTTGAACTTTTCCCTGATAATCAATCGGCAGAGTTTTTAACTCGACATCAATTAAGCGAAAATCAGGTTCAGAGCGATTGCCTGCGTCTGCGCCTAAACATTGTTCAATAAATTGTCCTTGCCAACCTTTTTGTGATTTAAGATCCTTAGGAAAATCAGCGTCGTATTGCGCAGCTAATTCACCGATGGTTTTTCCTGCGAGCGTTTGGGCTCGCTGTTTTAATTCTTGTATTGTTGTGGGTGGTTGGATCATCGGTTTAATAGGACTAAGATGCGCGAATTCCACGTCGAATCCAATGTGTGGTGAAATATAACCATGTGATAGCTCGACGCTAAATTTTTATTGTTTTTACGAAACATTCTTTCACTTTGACATCTGAATTTAATTTGGTGCAATTTTTAAATTTTTCTGTCAATTTTGAATATGCTTTCACTGCGGAGCCATTCATTTTTAAGTCACAGCTCGTTCCGAAATATAAGCTGGCGATTTTAATCTCTTGTTCTTTAGACTCATAAGGGCCGGCAAGAGCTATTTCTTTGCCAAATTGTAACCGCTCAGGTCCGTTTAGTTTTAAGTCTTCTATAAGAGGTTTTCCGATCATCCAAGCGATATACATGCCTAGTTCTTCTTTAGGAGCACCTTTCATATGCTTAACTTTTATGCCGAATTCCGCCGCACTTACATATTTATCACATATGCTTGAATTGGATTTGTTCTCCTCAGCTAAGACAGATTCCGATAGAACCATGCAAAGTAGCAATAGAGAAGATCTAATTATAATTTTCATTTTCTTATTATATTTCTATTTCATTACCACAGTCGGGACAATAATTTATTTTAACTTTATTTAGATTTGAAGCTTCAATCACCATAAAAAGATCGGCATTACAATGCGGGCACATCACGTCTGTTGCGGCGTTCTTTGATGTTCGTGCGAGTAATAATCCTAACGCAAGAGTCATCACACCAAAAAATGTGAATTTTATTAGCGTATCTATTGGCAATAATGC
>Ga0256847_1000604_pt1 | contig 21905 bp, 15 predicted proteins | sample TeddybearmetaG_FD_189099 | JGI IMG/M metagenome (GOLD analysis project Ga0256847, IMG submission 189099) | Hydrothermal vent microbial communities from East Pacific Rise, Pacific Ocean - Teddybear | ecosystem: Environmental > Aquatic > Marine > Hydrothermal vents | place: Pacific Ocean: East... | reverse complement strand
GGCTACTTCGGCTTGTTCAATTAATGAATAGGAATAGTTTAATGGCTTTTCTGATAATCCAAAACCCAAATGGTCGTGAATAATTACACGATATTTATTAGATAATTTGTCGATAACCATCCAATAATCATAGGATGAAGTAGGATACCCATGCAGTATAACAATGGTTCTTTTGGAGGAACCCTTATCAATTACAAAAACTTTTTTACCTAAAATAGTATGAAAATTGCCGAATAATTGCCATTTCTCAATAGTCATGATGATTGTTTAAGGTTAATCAAACTCCTTTAGATTTGTTTTATATAACAGTCTTTATATTTAAATTAGTATACCAGAATGTTTACGACTTCTACACATTTTTAAATGTTGACCAACACTCTGTAATGGCTTGATTGAGAATTGAGGCACCCAAATCTAATTCATCTTTAGTAATAGTCAATGGAGGTGCTATTCTAAATACACCACCCATTCCTGGTACTCTAACTATATTCATACTTAGTCCGAGTTCTAAACATCTTTCAGATATTTGATGACCTAATTCTGGTGCAGGAGTTTTCTTTTCCCGATTAGAAACGATTTCTACACCAAGCAACAAACCTCTACCTCTTATATCACCAATACATTCATGTGTTTTTTGTAATTCTAATAATTTATTTTTCAAGTAAGTTCCCATTTTCAATGCATTTTCAGAAAGGTGTTCTTTCTCTAAAATATTTAGAACTGCCAAACCTACTTCCGCAGGTAAAGGGTCGGATACATGCGAAGTTATATAGAGAAAACCTTTCGAATGGCAAAGCTCTTCAATTTCTTTACTGGTTATTGTTGCAGACAAGGGCAAACCACCACCTAAAGTTTTAGAAAGGGTTAAAAAATCAGGAGTTACATTGTCTCTTTCAAAGGCAAAGTTAGCACCAACCCTTCCCATGGCAGTTTGAGCTTCATCAAGTATTAAAAACATGCCTCTTTCCTCGCATATGTTTTTTAATTTTTGAAGATATCCTGATGGTAAATCAATGATTCCCGCAGCGCTTAGTATCGGTTCAATTATCACTGCTGCTGGGGCTCCAACCGATTGTTTGTCAAACATTTCTATACCTACATCTAAACAGGTATGGTCACAAGTACCATTACAATGTTTTATAGGACAACGATATTCATAAGGCGTAAATAATGCTTTGCTCCCTGGAATTACTGGACCATATCCGCTACGAGATCCCGCATAGGTATTTGCTTGTGCACCTGCTGTCATACCATGCCAAGAACCTATAAATCCCAATACTTCAAAACCCCCGGTAGCCAACTTTGCCATCCGTAAAGCTACCTCGTTAGATTCTGCACCAGTATTTAATAATATAGTTTTGTCCAGTCCTTCAGGAAGCATATTTGCTAGTGCTGTACAAAGTTCAATTACTGGTGGTGATAACATGGTACTCAATAAATGGATAGATTTTTTTGAAGCTCTATCTATGGCTTTTATTATTTCGGGATGGTTATGGCCAAATATAGAACACATTTGTCCAGAAGTGAAATCAAGAATAGCACGACCATTGGTAGTATATATGTAAGACCCTTTCGCTTTATTAATTACAAAAGGAGAAAAATTACCAGCATACCGTATCATTACATCTTCGGCATCTTTCATCCAAGAGTCAGAAGGTTTTTTATCTTTAGATTTCTTCTTCATTGTTACGAATTTCAGTCAAGTAAATTTAAGGAATCAAAACGATTTTCCCTTTTACTTCTTTATTGGTCATGGCACGCATAGCTTCTACGACTTTTTCAAGAGGATATTTTCCATGAATTTTCGCTATTAACTTACCTTGGGCAAACCATTTTACAATAGTCATTAGGTTTTCAGTATTTTGTTGCGATTCATTCTTAAAAAATGCACCCCAGAATACACCAACTATCTGACAACCTTTTAATAGAACTAAGTTTAGCGGAATTTTCGGAATTTCACCAGCTGCAAAACCTACTACTAAATATCTACCTTTCCAAGCAATTGCACGGAGTGCTTGCTCTGCGTATTTATCTCCAATAGGGTCATAAATGACATCAACTCCTTTACCATTGGTCAATTCTTTGACTTTATCTTTAAGGTTTTCAACAGAATAATTAATAGTAAAATCAGCACCATTTTCTTTACAAAATTCTAATTTTTCATGGGTAGAGGCTGCTGCAATAATTGTAGCACCTAAAACTTTTGCAATTTGAATAGCCGCTGTCCCAACTCCACCGGCAGCGCCTAATACTAGCAATGTTTCTCCCTGTTGTAGATTGGCTCTATTTACTAAGGCGTGATATGAAGTACCATAAGTTAACATAGAGGAAGCTGCCGTAACGAAATCCATTACAGGAGGCATTTTAAAGACATCTTTGCCTTTGGCCTTTACTTCTTCAGCAAAACCACCAAAAACGGCTCCATACATTACATTGTCTCCAACTTTAAGATGTGTAATACCTTCACCTATTTCTTTAACTACCCCTGAAATTTCGCCTCCAGGAGAAAATGGAAATTCTGGTTTGAATTGATATTTTCCTTGAATAATTAAAGTGTCAGGAAAATTGAGTCCACAAGCTTTTACCTTAATAATTACTTCTCCTTTAGCTGGTTTTAAAGAATTTATTTCTTCTATACTAAGATTTTCGGGTGGTCCGAAAGATTTACATAATACCGCTCGCATCTTTTATTCGTAAATTACTTTTTCTTCAGCATCAAACCATGATTTATACATAGGCATATGTATTTTTTCTACTTGACTTCTTTTTATTTTAAGTGTTGGTGTCATGAGTCCGTTTTCAACAGTCCAATCTTCTTGCATAATAACTACTTTTGCAATTTTTTCATGTTTTTCAAGTGAAGGATTTATTTCTTTTATAGCATTGATTAAACAGCTATTAAGCTCTTCTTTATTCTTATTTTTTCCTTCTTCAGAAGGAATTACTAATAAAATGGGTTGAGGTATACCCATACCAACAATACATACTTGCTCAATATCTGGACATTTTGAAAGTTCTAATTCTATAGGAGCAGGAGAAATATACTTTCCTTTATCAGTTTTAAACTGATCTTTAGCACGACCCGTAATAGTTAAATATCCATCATGGTCATATTCACCAATATCTCCTGTTTTTAAATATCCACTTTCATCAAAGGCTTCGGCAGTTTCTTCAGGATTTTTATAATATTCTTTCATCAAACAATCATTCATAATACAAATTTCTCCTTCTGGAGATAATTTCGTTTTTACACCATTGGCAATTTTACCAACTGTACCAATTTTATTTTCTTCGGGAGTATTACTATGCGAAAGAATGCAATCTTCTGTCATTCCATAACCTTGTAAAACGATAATATCCAGTTTTTCGTACCATCTGAGAAGGTTTGATGCAATAGGAGCGGCTCCAGAATAAATAAGGATAGCTTCAGATAGACCTAATTTTTTCTTAATTTTTTTCTTTATTATAGAACCAATAATAGGGAGTCGTAACAAATTATTTAATTTTTTTTGAGGCATACCTATCAATATTTTTTCTTGAAATTTTGCCCAAATTCTAGGCACTGCAAAAAACACATGGGGTTGTGTTGCTTCTAAATCATTAGAAAAAGTGGTTAAAGTATCTGAAAAAGTAATAGATGCACCTCTAAATATTCCACCCATTTCTATACCAGCTCTTTCGGCTATATGAGAAAGTGGTAGGTAGGAAAAAAACCTTGGATGTTCAGGTAAACTTAAATTTTCTAAAAAGGTATTTGATGCATTGGTAAAACTACCTATTGTATGCACAACACCTTTTGGTTTTCCAGTTGTGCCTGAGGTGTAAATAATTGTAATAAGGTTTGAAGGGTCTAGGGTAGGCATAACTTGCAAAGGTTCATTCTTTGTAACAAGATCTTCCCATGTATTACCTTCTTTTATACCGTAAAGTTCAACACTTATTACAGGAATGTCAGGAATTGCAGATTTTTGTGACTCAAAGTCATCTAGTTTTCCTAAAATTATTGCTTTTGATTCACTGTGTTCTAATACATATTTGATAGAATTTGCTTGGAAAGTTGGATAAATTGGTATGGAGACATTATTAGACATAATAATGGCTAAATCTGCTAATACCCAATGTGCGCAGTTTTTAGATAAAAGGGCAATATTACTTTGTGGAGGTAAATTATAAGCGTTTATAGCAGTGACAATACGTCTAATTTCATCACCACTTTCTTTAAAGGTATAGCTTATCAATTTCCCATTAATATGCTGTCGTAAAAAGAGCATATCAGGGGTGTTTTTTTCCCAATGCTCAAATGCAGCAAGAGGAGAGTCAAATTTTATCATAATTAGTATATTGGTTGGCTACAAGTTAAGAAAAAAATATAAACCAGATTTTAAGAAATCAATAACAGGTTAAAAATAAAATAATAATCTATTACACCGTATTTTATCTCAATACAAAGTTAATAATAGTCGTCGTAATATAAGTCGTTGGAATAAAACTCTCCTCCTTTAAAGGAGGAGAGTTTTTGAGATAAATTTAATTAATGTTATAAGTTAAAATGTCTTCTTCCCTTTTTTAAGGGAGAGTGCTTATGCTTTAGTATGAGCAGAAGAGTAGATGTACTTAAAAGAACTCTTTAGAAACTTGAATAGTCAGTTCTTCATCATTCATCATTGTTTTAGCCAAGCCTTTCGTTTTACTCATTTCATATGTATAGAAAAACTTCATGGTATGAATTTTACTATTGTAAAAATCATCAGGTTGATTTCCATTACCATCAATTAGTGTTTGATTCGCAACGGTTGCTGTTTTTAACCATTGCCATCCAATGACAATTGTACCGAAGAAATCCATAAAAACCGTTGCATCTGCAAGAAAACGTTCGTAATTTCCTTTCATAGCATGTGGCATTAAAACACCAATTACTTTTTGTACCAAACCTAAATTTTCTAGTAGGTTATTAGCGTAGGGTTTCAAATCATCAAAGGTACTGGCAATAGTAATTGTTTCTTGAATTTCAACAGCCAATAATTCTAGTGCTTTTCCGTTTTTCATAGTAATTTTTCTACCTAATAAATCTAATGATTGTATACCAGTAGTACCCTCATATAAAGCGATAATTCGAATATCTCTATAATATTGTTGGGGCATAAAATCGAAACAGAAACCATAACCCCCTAATATTTGAACAGCATTGCTAATTGACTGTATGCCTTGCTCGGCTGGATATGTTTTTACAATAGGCGTCAATAATTCTAAGAGGAGATTATACTTTTCTTTATCTTCTGCGGTTGTACTTGTCATTTCTTTATCTAAATAAATAGCAGATTGAAATATCAGACCAAGAGAGCCTTCAACAACTGCTTTTTGACTAAATAAGAGCCTTTTGATATCTGGATGATTGATAATTAACGTTTGTTCTTCCTCTACATTTTTTTGTCCGGTACTGTTCAACTTTCTTCCTTGTGGTCGTTCATTTGCATATTTTAAAGAAGAATAATAGGCAGCCGAAGCAATTGATGCACCCATTAATCCTGTTGAAATACGCGCCTCATTCATCATTTGAAACATATAAGACAAACCTTTATTGGCATCACCAACGAGCCAACCTCTACAATCATCATTATCTCCAAACACAATATGAGTCGTACAATATCCTTTTTGACCCATTTTTTCGAATTCTCCTTCAATAGCCGCATCATTATAAGTGAATTTTCCATTCTCGGCAGGACGATTTTTAGGAACAACGAATAATGAAACCCCTTTTATACCAGCTGGAGCGCCTTTAATTCTGGCTAATACTAAATGCACAAAATTGCTACAAAATTGATGGTCACCCGCAGAAATAAATATTTTTTGCCCTTTGATTTGATAATAATCTTCATTAGTTGGAATCGCAGCCGTCATTACATCAGAAAGAGAACTACCTGCCTGAGGTTCAGTTAAGCACATAGTACCGCCCCAAGTTAAGTCTAACATATTAGGGGTGTAGGTATCCTTCAATTCTTGACTGCCAAAAGAAAGAATCAAATTTGCTGAACCAGAGGTTAATCCAAAATAACCTGGCACATGATTATTGGCGGCAGACATGATAAAATGGGCCGCTTGAAAAACGGTAGAAGGTAATTGCATGCCACCATCTTCAAAATCAAAGATGGCACCTACAATCCCTAATTCACCTGCAGTTTTTATTATATTTTCAAACTGAGGATGTACATGAATGTTACCATCTTTAAAAACTGATGGTTTTTCATCCATATCTTTAATAAAAGGATGCAAGGCGGTATCAGAAAACGTTTTTATAGAGTCAATAAAAATATCTAATGAGGTTTTATCATATTCACTAAAGCGTTCTGCTTGTAATAAATCTTCAACTTTATGTACATTGTATAATAAGAATTTTAAAGTGTCAATATCTACGTAGTCGTGTGTCATGGTATGTGTTATTTTGTATTTTATTTTTTACTTCTCTAGCCTTTCGACTGCGCTCAAGGAGACATAAAGAACTAAAAAAAGTTTTGTATAATTGCGAATATAGTTATAATATTTTTTGATTTAAAAAATCAATAATTTGTTGAGTATCATCTTTATAATCAAACCATTGAATTTCTTTATCTTTTCTATACCAAGTTAGCTGTCGTTTTGCAAAACGGCGTGTATTTTTTTTGATTTCTTCTATGGCAAACTCTAAAGAGATAGTACCATTTAAATAAGAAAATAACTCTTTATAACCAACTGTTTGTAATGCATTTAAATCTTTATATTTAAATAATTTTTCAACTTCATTTAACAAGCCTTTCTCAATCATATTATCTACACGTTGATTGATTCTGTCATATATAATTTCTCTATCAGCTGTCAACCCTATTTTAATCGGAATAAAATTACGTAGCGAAGCTTTATCAGTTAAAAATGAGGAATAGGGTTTACCAGTACCAATACAAATTTCCAAAGCTCTAATAACCCGTTGGTGGTTTTCTAAATCAATTTTTTGATAGGTTTTTATATCTAACTTCTTTAATTGTTTTTGTAAGTGTATAATTCCATGCTCTTTTAACTGTAACTTTAGACGCTTTCTAATTGTTGAATCTATTTCAGGAAAATTATCCAAGCCATTTAAGACTGCATTGACATACAAACCACTTCCACCAACCATAACGACAGAATTATACTTTTTGAAAAGTTGATTTAGTTTACCAATAGCATCTTTTTCAAATTGACCAACGCTGTATTTGTCATGAATGGATAAGTTTTGAATAAAATGATGTGGTACTTGATGTAATTCAAGAGTACTGGGTACTGCAGTGCCAATGTTCATTTCTTTAAAAAACTGACGAGAATCTGATGAGAGTATTTCTGTCTTAAAATGAGTGGCAAGAGCAATGCTCAAGGCAGTTTTACCAATAGCTGTTGGTCCAACTATTGTAATTAAATAGTTATTCATCATTCAATAAATAGCCACAGTTATAACAAAATTCGGCGTTATCTCTATGATTTTCAACAGAGCAATTAGGGCAGCTTTGTGTATTAATTTGAGTATCTTTTCTCCTAGCAAATTCAGCACCTATTATACCAGTAGGTATTGCTATTATACTATATCCCATTATCATAATTATAGCCGCGATAAACTGACCAAGAGCCGTAACTGGTGCTATATCACCATAACCAACAGTTGTCATTGTTACAATAGCCCAATATACACTTCTGGGAATGCTTGTAAATCCGCTATCTTGATTACCCTCTACTAAATACATTACTGTGCCAAGGATAATACACAAAATGAGCACAAAAAATAAAAAGACTGATATTTTGGCTCTGCTCACTTTTAACGCGCGAATTAAACTTGTAGACTCACCAATATAGCGTGCCAATTTTAAGATTCTAAATACGCGTAATAACCTCAATGCTCTTAGAGCAACTAAAGCATGTGTACCAACAAAAAGTAATGATAAATATTTTGGCATGGTCGATAACAAATCTATTATACCATAAAAACTGAATATGTATTTAAAGGGTTTTTTAATAGCTATGATTCTACCGAAGTATTCTAATGTGAAAAGAATGGTTATTACCCATTCAGCTTTATTAAAGAAATCAGCATATTGATTGTTTATACTTGAGACACTTTCAAGCATTACAAGAATGATACTTGCTAGAATAAATATGAGTAGCACAACATCAAATAGTTTGCCTGCAGGAGTATCTGCCTCATAAATTATTTCATGAAGTTTTGATTTCCAAGTTGATTTATTGTTTTTCTGGCTCAAAATTGAATTATATTTTTTCTAAAGTTATTAAAGAATTTTGAGTTTTGATAATTTGTCTATAAAATTCTTTAAGATATGGGTATTCTTCGGAAGTATAGACAGGTTTATTCAAGATAATCATTGAATTCATATTAATTTTATTATTTATTTGCTCAATATTAAAAATATAACGTCCACCGTCATTAGGCAATTTAAAAGCTACATTTTTTGGTAAAGATTTTACGATATGTGTTTTTGGAACCTCTAGAGAGAAAACATGGGTTGTTGATTTTGCATATCCGAAATCTACAGGGTATGTTCTTTCTTCAAGTTTAAAAATATTAGTTTTTTGTCTAAAATATATAAATGGATTGATGAAAACAATATCATTAGTTGAATCATCATTACTTAAAGAAATTTTAAAAGTTTCTTGTATTGGTTTTTCCAAATCATTTTGATTTGAAATTTCATATGATGTTATTTCAAAATTAGCATTAATATCATAAATTTCAGATTTATAGGTATCTAAATTTTTATTTTCTAGATGTTTACGTTTTTTAATTGCTAGGTAACCATCAGATGACGTTTTTATTTGACCATTTAAATCACCATTTTCATTCATTGTAAGATTTATAATAACTCCTTCATAAGTTCTTTTTGATGGTGTAATTTTTTTCCAAAAACTATCTCCTTTCAAATTTAAGATTCTACCATCTCCATTTAAAGTTCCAAATGGCGTTATTCCAAAAGGAGTTAATTTATCAGAAGCGTCTAAAAAATATTCTTTATTTTTTATAACTGTTCTTAAAACAATATAGTTGAAAATACCATCTTCGGGATATAATTTATTAATTATGCCATTATTTCTAGTAGATAATAATACAAAATTAGACTCTATTCCCATACTATTCAATGAATTCAGCAATGCCATATTTATATTTAAACCACTACCGTATTTATTTTTAAAATCATTCATGACTTGATTCTTATCTGAAATAGCATTTGTAGAATAATTATTTTGAATGAAATAATAAATCTTTTTGGCCTTTGCTAATGTATCAGTTATTATCTTTATTTCTTCGGGCATACGTCTTCTAAAATAATTCTTTAAATATGCTTTTTTACCAATTTCATCACCCTTTATGATTGCTTTATCTAACAATTCCCAAGTAGGGTAATTTCTATAGATGATTCCATTAAAAAATAGGGCCTTACTAAATTTGAGTGAAATTCTTGATAAATAATTTTTTGGAGATGAAGTGTGGTCTTCAAAAATTAATGCAGGAATATCTTTTATTTGAAATAGACTAATATCACATTTGCCTTTTATTTTTTTATCAAATTTACACTTTTGATTCTTGTAAACTTGACTGTTTGTGAGTTTTAGATTCCCAATTAAATAGGTTTTATAGCGAAAATTACTTGGAATAATATACAAAACTCTGCTTAATTTTTTTGGAACATCGGTTTGAAATAACCAGCCTTTAAAATCATGTACATCAAATGAATAGTCTTCATATTCATATTCAATTACGCTACCTTTAAGAACATTAGGCATTGTAAAACTAATCTTATAAAAACCACTATTGATTTCGGAAACATAAATATTTTCCTTTTCTAAAGGTGTTTTCAGTATTGTGTCATTTTCAATATTATAGGTTATTGCTTTAATACTATTAGTTGTTATTTCTGAATCAAAGCGATTTGGAACTAAAAATGATACAGTAGCTAAGTTTGTTTCCTCTTTATTGAAAAATTTAATTTTCTTATAAACTTTATTAGTCGAAAAAGTATTTGTTGAGGAAATCCTTTTTAAACTTTGTTCAGCAAGAATTAATGTATTCGCAGTGCTGTCTTTTTCATAATATTGCATTTCTAATTCATCTCGCGTTACATTACCAATTGAGAACATCTTTAATTGCTGTGCGTACAAAGAACTAAATGAGAAAAGAAAACTAAAAAATAGTACTATTCTAAATTTGTTAAAGTGTAGTTTCAAAATAAGATTATATTTTTTCTAATGTTATTAAAGAATTTTGAGTGTGAATAACTTGGGCATAAAATTTCTTAAGTGTACTATATTCTGAAGGGTCAAAATATGACTTGTCTATTTTAAATCTCGAAATCATCTTTATCTTGTTTTCTTTTACTTCAAGACTAAAAAGAAAAGATCCTCCACCATTGGGTAATCTAAAAGCTCTATTTTTTGGTAAAGCATTAATTTTATATGCATCGGGAATCACAAGTGTAAGTATATAAATAAAACTTCTTGGATATCCGAAATCTACGGGATATGTACGTTCATTTAGCTGGAAAGGATTTTTTTTAAGCTTTGAATTTATAAAAGGGCTAAATATGGTTGTATTTTGACTAAATTCATTTTCAATAATAATATCAAAAAATTCTTTGAATGGTTGATTAACACTATCTAAGTTTGAATTTTTATAGGAATTTATGATCAAATGATTATCTCCATTTTCAATGGTTTCTAAATATTTTTCTTGAGAGACAAGCTTAGCCTTCTTTCTTTCATAGAAAGCTCCATATCCATTATACCATCTGTGCATTACACCTTCAAAATCTCCATTTTCATTAATTTTTAAATTTAAAGTTAATCGTTCTTGATTATTTTTATTTGGAACAATTGTTGTCCAATAGCTTCCTTTTTTTAAATCCATTACCCTACCGTAACTGTTTAACGATTTATATGGTAACATTCCAAAAGGCAATAATTTATCTGAAGCATCCAGAAAGTATTCTTTACCTTCAATTACAGTTCGAACAGCTCCATAATTAAAATCTCTTATGGTTGGATGCGATTTAGAAGGTAGTCCGTTGGCTCTTGTGGATAGTATTAAAAAATCGGCATTGATGTTTAGCGCTTTTAAGGCATTAATTAAGGCGAAATTGATTTCAGTAAGACTTCCATTTTTATTTTTGAAAGCTTTCTTTACATTGATATTATAAAATAGTTTAATTTTTTTATTCCACGTATAATGATTTTTTATAAAATCGAATGTTTGGATTGCCTTTTCTAACGGAGTTTTTATTTCAAATAAATGGGAGGGGAGATGTTTTCGCATATAGTTGACTTGCTGCAGTTGCTTCCCTAAGCTTTTTTCATTTTTATATGCCTCATCAATATCTTTCCAGTTTTCAGTAAAACCTTGTTTTGAGCCATAAAATCCTCTAAATTCTGATATTTCAAATTTTATTCTAGAGAGATGATTTTTCTTTGCGGTCATAAACTCTTCTTCAATAAATGCAGGAACATCATCCATAGCGTATAGTAACTCTTCACAATCGCCTGTTTGAATATCTGTATACATTGGGAGATGGAAGCAATCTTTTCTAATGCTTGCTTCATTTTTAGTTAGCTTTAGAATACCAATTAAGCTTCTATTATATACATAATTGCTTGGTATGAGCGCATGGAAACGACTATGTATTTTAGGGATTTTAGCTTGAAACTTCCAATCTGTAAATTTAGATTTAAAAGGTGTTTGTAATGTATATTCGTATTCAATAATGCTATTTTCGATAACATTTGGCATTGTAAATCTGATGATAGACCAATTTTCATCTACTTTTTCAGTAAAAATGTTTTGTTTATCTAGGGTTGCTATTTTATTTCCATTATGGGTAAAAGCCTTTATTTTGATAACTTTTTCAGAAACTTTACTATTGTTATAAATAGGTATTTCAATAGTAGCATTATCAAATCCATTTCTATTAAATATTTTTACTTTTGCATAGTATGTGCTATTAACTAAAATATTATCTTCTTTTAGCTTAAAAATGGTTTCGCCATTTTCAAATAAAAATACAGCATTTGCTGTAGAGTCTTTTTCATAAAACTTTAAATCATATTCTTCTTTTGTAATCTTTCCAAAAGTGTAAGGTCTATTTTTTTGAGAGATTACATTTGTACATATCAGAAGTAGTCCTAAAATAATACTATGATTTTTTTTCATTCTCTTAAAAGGTTACAATTTTTAATCTTTTATTCTTCCTCAGGTAACTTTTTAAAATATGTTGTACATCTCTATTATTCTCCATTGGAGTAATAATAGTTTTTAGTACTTCTATTGTGTTAATTTGATAATTAAGGTTAAAAAATCCAATACCTTTAAAAATACCATTTTCTATAAAAAAAGCACTGCGTTCATCTATTTCTCTTCCCTGATCGATGATGACGAAATTTTTATTTTCAAAACTATTATAAGCTATTAGTTGTTGTACTCTTTTATTATAAATTTCGGGTTCTTCTTTTTGAATACAGGCTCCATTACAAGCTTTTATGGTATAGTTAAAGCAATTTTTTTTAACATTATACAAACCCGTTAACTTTTGGCAAAGCGTGTAGTTTTCTACTATATTAAAGAGAAAACTCTTAGCGCTTTGTCTGTTGACAAATGTTGTAATTACTTGTTTTCGACCATCGGCTTTATCAATTCTTAAATTTATATATCCTTCATCATCTTTAAAACTATATAATGCATATGTAAATATTGACCGTTTTAAGGCATGATTGAAAATGGGTTTATTTTGTTTAATTTCTTCGCTTTCTTTTAATAAGGCAAAAAGTTCACTCCCCGTTTTTTCATAGGTTACAGCAGCCACTAATAATTGAATTTTTTTAGATTTGGCATTAGTCTTGGTAAAATGCTGATTGACACGTTTTTTTATGTTTTTACTTTTGCCTATATAAATAATTTCGCCATCTGCTTTATGTATATAATAAACCCCTGTACTTGTGGGTAAACTTTTAATAATAGTTGCAAGCTTAGGGTCTAATTTAGTGCTTGATTCTTGTTTTATTGTGTTCGTAATGATTGTTTTTTGGACATCTTTATCCAATAACATTTTAAAAAGTTTAACGGTGGCAATGGCATCACCATTTGCTCTATGCCGGTCAGTTACAGGAATGCCTAATGTTCTACAAAGTCTTCCTAATTTATAAGATTCTAAATCAGGAATCAGTTTTTTGCTCAACTCTACTGTACATAATGTTTGACGTTCATAATCAAAACCTAAACGTTGAAATTCAGTACGTAAAATACGATAATCAAAACTTGAATTATGTGCTACAACAATGCAATCTGAAGTAATTTCAATAATACGTTTGGCAACTTCGTAAAATTTAGGGGCATTTCTAAGCATTTGGCTATTTATGCCCGTAAGATTTACCACAAAGGGTTGAATTTCGCGTTCGGGATTTACTAAGCTGATAAAACTATCAATAACTTGATGTCCATCATATTTATGAATGGCGATTTCAGTAATGCCCTCTTCATTATACTTTCCACCGGTAGTTTCTATGTCTAGAATAGCATACAATTATTTTTTATCGACTACTAAACGTTTGTCTCTATTGGCGATTTCCCAGGCGGTATAAAATACTAACTGAGCTCTTTTTTGAAGTAAATCATATCTAATTTTGTCTGGAGTATCGGTTGCTTTGTGGTAATCTTCATGTACACCATTAAAATAAAAGATAATAGGAATACCATTTTTTGCAAAATTATAATGATCAGACCGATAATAAAACCTATTCGGATCACTTTCATCATTATACGTATAATCTAATAACAAATTTGTGTATTTTTTATTAGCAGCTTCAGATAAATCATGTAATTCTTGACTTATTTTATCTGCACCAATCAGATATACAAATTCAGGATTATCGGCGTGTTGTTTATCAAATCTCCCTACCATATCAATATTTAAATCTACCACAGTATTTTCTAAGGGGAAAATAGGATTTTCTGAATAATATTTAGAACCAAATAAACCTTCTTCTTCACCGGTAACATTTAAAAATACAATAGATCGTTTTGGTCCATTGCCATCTTTAGAAGCTTTTTGAAAAGCTTCGGCAATTTCTAATAAGGCAGAAGTGCCAGAGGCATCGTCATCGGCACCGTAATAAATTAAGGAGTCTCTTATACCCAAATGGTCGTAATGCGCAGAAATAACAACATATTCATCCGCTTTACTTGTTCCTTTAATATATGCAACAACATTTTCAGATGCATCTTTTGAACGACCACTAAAATATTCCAAAGGAATATTTTGTAGATAATTACCATCAGTATTTGCTGCGTTGACACCTATATTTTTATAATAATCAATGATAAATTGGGCAGCAGCTTTTTGCCCTTTTTCGCCAGTTCTTCTACCTTCATATTCGTCTGAAGCTAATGTGTACAATAATCTTTTTAAATCACTTTCTGTAATGCTAGTGGCATATTTTTTAGCATAATCTATCTTAATTTTTACATTTTTTACAGATGTTGTTTTATTTCCGTCAGTATATGAATTTGTTCTTTTTCTGGATGACTTTGTATGGGTTGTTTGGCCTTTAGAACTTGGTATTCTCACCGAGCAAGAAATAAATAAGATTGCTAAAAGTAATAAAATGCTATTTTTCATTTGTACGTTTTTAAATAATGGTTCAAAAATAAAGAATTAATGGTGATTTATGATGAATTGCTTTGATTTTAAATCAAACCTAACCAAATTAGAAGTAAAGAGTTTTGAGACACTTTTGTCAGCGACTAAATCTTCGGTTTTTCCTGATATAATTTCAGTTTCATTCATTAACCACAACTGATCAGCTAATTGTAGCGCTATATGAATTTCATGTGTAGATATGAGAATAGTTTTGCCTAATTCTTGAGTCATTTTTTTTAGTAATTGAAAAATTTCAATTTTATTGTGAATGTCTAAATGTGCCGTAGGTTCATCTAAGGTAATAATTTCTGTATTCTGAGCCAATGCTCTGGCTATCATTACTTTTTGTAGTTGACCATCACTCAATTCATAGTGTTTTTTATTAAGAAATTCTTTGCTATTTGTTTGTTGTATTGCTATCTCAATATATTTTTTATCATCATTGGTCAATGTGCCTACCCAATTGGTATAAGGTTGTCTTCCTAAAGCAATTAATTCATATACTGTGAGATTACTTTCAGGAACTCTTTCAGTTAATACCAAACTCATTTTTTTTGCTAATTCGATATTGGATATCGTTTCCAGTTTTTTTCCTTCTAGAACAATTTCTCCTGACAATTTAGGTTGCACTTTAGTTAGTGTTTTTAGTAAGGTTGATTTCCCAATTCCGTTTTTGCCTAATACACATACTAAGTTTCCTTTAACTAAGGAAAGGTTTATATCTTTTGCAACACAAGTTGTATTCTTTTTTGTTTGATAACCTATACTGAGATTATGCGTTTGAATGACGATATTTGAGACATTTTTATTCAAATTCAATAGCTGATTTTTCGTTTTCTTACCAATAACCAAATTACGATTGGTGCACCAAATAATGAAGTAACCGCATTAATTGGCAGTGTATATTCACTGTTTGGTAGTTGTGCAATGGTATCACTTATTAACATCACTATGGCACCAATGATAGCAACGGCAGGAACGAGTGTTTTATGATTTGAGCTTTTAATAAGCAATTTGGTTAGGTGCGGTACTGCGAGACCAATAAAAGCAATGGGCCCAGAGAATGCTGTAATTGCACCGGTCAAGATACCCGTAATAATTAGAGTTGTATTTCTTGTTCTTTTTAAATTCACACCTAAACTTACAGCATAATTTTCACCTAATAGTAAACTGTTTAATGGTTTGAGTATAGTAATCAACAATCCAATACTAATTAAATAGAGTATACATAAGACTAAAATTTCACTCCACCCTAAATTACCAAGACTACCAAAGGTCCAAAATACATATTGTTGCAATTGATCTGCGCTGCTAAAATAAGCCAAGACACTTATAATTGCTGCTGTAAAGCTACCGAACATCAATCCTATAATTAATATGGACATGGTATTTTTAATCTTTTTTGCAGCAAGCATTACCGCTGATAATACTATGAAAGAACCTATACTAGCAGCTATTGCCAACCCAATATTTGAAAATGCCAACCCGACAATACTTCCTGAGAAAGCAGAAATACCTAAGACTAAAATTGCAACTCCTAAACTGGCACCTGAACTGATACCTAATACAAATGGTCCGGCTAAAGGATTTCTAAACAACGTTTGCATTAGTAGACCGCAAATTGACAATCCTGAACCTACTAATATGGCGGTTATCGTTTTTGGAAGCCTATAGTGTAAAATAATATACTGCCAAGATTCTTTGGTGGTATTATGGCCAGTGAGTGTTTGTAATATTGATTTAAATGGGATGTCAACAGAACCTAAGCTTAGATTTATTAGTATGAATAGTAACAATAGTAGTCCTATGAGGATGAATTTTAACGAGTATGTTGTGTTGCTATTCAAAAGTTAATTTAGTTTTTCTAAGAAGAAAGGTTTATAATTGGGTAATAGGTCAGGATGTGCAATTTTGATAATATCTTTTAAAACGATATGTGGTTGCACAGGTGCCAGTTCATAGTATAAAACACCTCCGTTCTCTCCTTTTTTATTGGCAAAAGAGTAGATGTTATTAGTTTTAAAAGCATCAAATTCGGCATAATGCTGATTGTTTTTTTTTAATTGTTCTAAACTGGTATAATAACTTGGGCCTATCCATAACGTAGCATTTTGCCCTTTTTCAAAAACACTTTCAAAACTTAAAGAAAGGCTGCCTTTACCCTTTGTATCTGCCCATAAATAATTTGTATTTGCATCCTTTAAAAATTGAGCTACAAAACTTTCTCCCGCTGGTAAATTCCAAATATCTTTATATAGTGCTCCTGATAAAATGGTTGGTTTGGTTTTCGCATTTTTAGCGATAGTTGTGGCTTCAATGTATTGTTTTTCAATAGTGTTAAAGATACTATCTGCTTCTTTTTCTTTGCCAAAGAGTACTCCGAAAAACTTTATCCATTCTGCTCTTCCTAAAGGTGTTTCTTCAAGCCAATCTCCATTTAAAAGTACTGAAATACCTGCTTTTTCAATATTAGTAAACATTTTATTATTACTACTCATTGAGAATCCAATTACGAGTTCTGGCTGTAAATTGAGTAAGACTTCGGTATTGATATCTTGCTCATTACCGAGCTCTTTGATACTGCCTTTGGCAATTAGTTGTCTTGTTTTTGTAGAAGAAATGTACGCCAAATTAGGAAAACCAACTAAACTATTTTCTTCTTTAAGTAGTTCTATCATAGGTATATGGGTAGTAGAAGTAACCACCAATTTTTCTATGGGTGTTCTAAGGATTTTCGCACCTTTAAGTTCATTGGGAATATTTTTTCCTTTTGGAAGTAATACAATTTCAAATTGCTCTTTTGCGTCTGGATAGGGTGCTTTAACTACTAACTTTTTATAATTTGGATATGTGTGTATATCAAAACCCTTGGCATATATTATTATGGCATTGGTTTCTTTAGCAATGAATTCTTTTTTTTCTGTTTTACAGGAAAAAATTAAAAGGAGTATAGATACTAATATAACAGGTTTTAATAGCTTCATAAAGAAATAATAGTTGAACAAATGTATTGATTGTTTACTAAAAATTTAGTTAAAGTTACTTATTTGGAATTATTGGAAAATTTATGAGTCAATATTGGTTGTTTCGATTATATATTCTAATAGTTGACTCAAGTTCAAGTTCTATTGAGGCTCCAAAACTAGTGTTATCTTATTAAAATCAGCAGCGCTATTAATTACTTTTCGGTATTCTTCATAGAGTTTTGCTTCTATCATATTTTCTCGATAATGTTCGTCGGCAGTAATTTTTAAAAGGTTATCAGATAATTCGTAATATGAATGGAAGGTAAAAACTTCTTTGCCATCTTTAATATAAGAATTTTTGATATTAATATCTTCTAAATTAGCAACTTTATAACCTTGAGGTATCTTTATATTAATTGTTCGATAATAACTTCTATTGTATTCACTTTCAACGGGTAAAACACGTTTTTTTTCTTGGTATAACTGCATTTGAGGACCTATTAACTCTCCTACTTTAAACAAATACTTTCTACCTGCTTTTTCAACAAAAGCTTCTGAGCTAAAATCTATAACTATTTGTAAAGGTTTTATTCCGAATAAATCAGGGTCATCATTTACCATTTTTTTATCAAGAACCTCTATATTTTCATTTATATTTTTGGCAAACCCTTCAATAAACCTCTCTTTATCTTCCTTTTTTGTTAAATAGATAAATGGCTGTATATACATGGCATTATAACCCCCCATAGATCTATTAAAAGAAATAGTATTTTTGGTTAGATCTTCCGTATCAAAATCGACATCAATAACCATATTGTCAAAAGATTTTTCAGCCTCGATTGCTTTTATATATTTTACTTGACCTACACCCGATTTAAAATCGCCTAAGGCAACTTCTTTAATAAAAAGTCCATAATTATCTGTGAAGTAAGCCGTTGGAAAACCATATCTCGATTCAGATTCTAGTGGCGCGATGTACGTTTTATGTTTAGGAAAATAAAACAAAAAATCTGTTAAAAAATTTTGAGCTTCAAAATTTTTGTCGAATTTTAGGTTTTGGCGATCTGAAGTTATTACCAATTCATGTTTGATGTTTAATGTACTGAATAAAGCTACATATAGTTTTAGCATACCAGTTTCATTAGCAACTTTAGTGCTTAAAACTTTATCTAAATCTTCAAGTGCATCATCACCGGCTTCAGAACTATAGACATTGACCTTTATATAACGCTCTAATTTACGAATCGAATTTTCTTCACCTTTTTTCGGATTCTTAATTGCTTTTTTTATAAAATCCTCGATTAATCCTTTTGTTTTTTTTGAATATTTGGGATAATAATAAGAGTAAACATTCTGAGAGATATTTCCATAGGAGGAAATATCTGTAGTGTTATTTGCTAGATTTTTATCAAGTTTATAAATTATTAGTCCTTTAGAAGCATTATATGCAGCAGTAGTTTCTTTCTCTAAAGCTTTTAATTTAGTTGCCTTTAATTGCCAATGAAACTTGTCCTTTGTAAGTGTGTCTTTTGTTACTTCAGGTAATTGATTATAACTTTTAAACTCAAAAACTAGGTTTTTGGGAGCATATAAATCGAATGTAACATTGTTTTTAGGGTACGATGATTGTAAGGTTATTCTTTTTCCTTTATACTCTGGATTTTTTTTAGTTACATAATAATACTCAATAAAACTACCTTTTTCTATACCTTCAAATGCGAAATATTTGTATTGCCTTCCAGTTTCTTCGTCTTGTGCAGAGAGTATTTTATTCTCACTTAACTCTATGACTTCTCCATTTTTCTTAATGACCCTTGCTTTGTTTACCTTGATTTCTGAACTTGAAGAGTAGGGGATGTATATTTTATTGTTTTCTTCTATTTTTTCATCGGAATTCAACCATAAGACTTTATGTTCTAGAAAATATTCTATCAATGAATTTTTTTTATCAAAATAGAATTCAGTTACTATTGAATGTTTTAATGCTATGATTTCTTCATTTGTGTTTTTTTCGATAGTATAACTTGGGTTTTCTTGCCAGGTATATGTTTCGAAAAAAGGTGACTCTTGCGCATTAACAAATTGATAAAAAATAAGAAAGACGAAAAATAATTTTATTTTATTCATTTTCTAATATGGTTATTATTTTTTTAGCACTACTATTTCTTTGTAGCCTTTTGCAGCTTTCTTAATCAAGTCATTTACTTCTTTTTGTTGCAGTAAATTTAATGTTAGAAAATCTAATTTGATACTATGGTTATAAGTGATTTGGTTTCCTTCCATTGAATATGTTATTTTAAAAGATGCATAATCATTAGATACATCAATATTTTCTGGAATATAATCTACTGTATAACCTTCTGGAATATGTAGCGTAGTAGTGTAATTATAATAGTCTTTATAGTCGTATTTAATCGTATATTTTCTGTCTTTTTCAGTTTTAAAGCTTAATAGTTTCTGATTTAAATTCATGTTAATATACAGCTCATCACCTAATTTTTGTGTGTATTGGTCAATAGTAAAATCATAATTAACAACAAAAGTAGTATCATATTTAAATTTATTGACTTCATTTAATTTTTTTATTAGAAATTTATTATTTCCTTTTCGAAACTTACTGTTGTAATACTCTTTTATTTTAGTATCAGTAGTATGATTTTCTAGTGCAAAGAAAAAATCAATCTTTTTGTACCCTGAAATTTCAGTTTTAGAATTTCCTACTATATTTTCATCAATAATATTGATATGAGAAGAATCAATAAAAGCATTATTTTCGGCAGGAATAATTGGGACTTTCTTTATTTCGAATTTACCTTCTCCACTTGCTATAAGTGCTTCTTTTCCCTGAATAAAAGAGGATGGAAAATCATAGGAAAGATACCTGCCTGTTGCGTCTAAAAAGTAGGTATTTCCTTTGTCACTATAAGTTAATATCATGTGATTGTCCACAATAGGAGTAGGAACTTCGGTATATTTATATGGAATTTTTCTAGTACCTATCCACGTTAGGTTACCTTTCAATCCAGCAATTTTAAGCATTTCATGCAAAATGCTAGAATTATCTTTACAATCGCCGTATTTTTTTTGATAAATGTCATTTGCTTCTCTGGGTATAAAGCCTCCCAAGGCATATTCAAAAGCAATATATTTAATATTCTGTTGTGTCCAGTAATAGATTGATTTTACTCTTTCTAAATCACTATTTTTATTGGCTGTAATTTCATTGACCAATTGTATTAAATTTTCGTCACTACTCTCTTTATTTATATCTTTTACCAAAGAATAATACCAACCGTAGAGATTAGAAACATCATTTAAGAGTTCTAAAGAAGTACCGTTAGAGATTGTATACGATTTAATTATTGGAACTATGTGAGGTAGTACTGTTGTGTAAGATGGTACATTTTCTTCATATTCATATTCATCGATGTTTTTTGACTCCCATATATAAATTATTTTACCTCGTTTTTCCGTTTTAGTGAATTTAATATTTAAATCTTGGAGATTGAATTCTTTAAATTCTAATTGTATCTTTTTATCTGCTATTACGGTTACTTTATTATTTGCAATTGGAAAAAAATCACCAAAATAAAAGGGGCTTAAAAATCTTGGGTTTTTTACTTTTTCCGTATATTTTAACTTGGTTTTAGAGCCATTATTTAAGTTAGTATATATAAAGTTAATCGATTTTGTATCATCATAAAAAACCTGACCTAATTCATCTTTTTCTTTAAAAGTTTCAACTTTTGACTCTTTGTACTTTCCGTTTTCAAAATTAAACGAAGATGCTTCAATATTATCAATTTCAAAAAAAGAGGAAAAATTTATTGTCTCTTTTGAACGGTAAGTTGCGGCTTCATCTAAAAAGAGATCTTCTTCTAAGAATTCTTGGGTAATTCCAATCTTATCATTTTTCAATGTAATTCTAATAAGAGTTTCTTGATTGAGCCTTACTGAATGTGAGTTTGGGTACTGTTCTTTATATACCTTATACTCTGACGAATGCTGAGCAAACGAATTTAGAGTAAATAATAGTACAAAACTGTATATGAGTTTACTATTAGTAAATTTTTGATGCAAAAATAGTTCCATTAAAATAACTTTCTTTTTTTATTAGTTTCCCTTGCTCATTATAGAACGTTGAATCTCCATTTTCAGTATCATTCAAGAAAATAGTTTCTTTCTTTAGATTACCGTTCTCATAATATTCCTTTTGAGTACCATGCAAAGACCCATTTAAATATGC
>Ga0256847_1000603_pt1 | contig 21912 bp, 24 predicted proteins | sample TeddybearmetaG_FD_189099 | JGI IMG/M metagenome (GOLD analysis project Ga0256847, IMG submission 189099) | Hydrothermal vent microbial communities from East Pacific Rise, Pacific Ocean - Teddybear | ecosystem: Environmental > Aquatic > Marine > Hydrothermal vents | place: Pacific Ocean: East... | reverse complement strand
GTTTGCAGATCGGCCTTGTCTTGGCCGAGGCGCATTGCAATTCGCGTGGGCTGGTGCATGGCGGCTTGATCGCGACGCTGGCGGATAATGCGATGGGTTTGTCTTGCGTGTTTGCGCTGGCCAATAGCGGGCGGGATGCGGGCAAGGGCTTGGTGACGATTTCACTCGGCACGGACTATCTTGGCAGCGCGAAGCTTGGTCAGTGGTTGGAGATTGATCCTGAGCCGGTGAAAGTTGGCGGCTCGATCTGTTTTGCCCGCGCGATTGTTCGCGCTGATGGTAAGGCGGTAGCGATGGCGAATGCCACGTTCAAAATATTATGAAACTGATACTTGCCAGTGCATCACCGCGGCGGCTGCAGCTGCTGGCGCAGGTTGGGATCGTGCCCGATGGGGTTCAGCCCGCCGACATTGATGAAGACCCGCGCAAGGGGGAGTTGCCGCGGCCTTATGCTGAGCGGCTCGGGCGCGAGAAGGCGCAGGCGGTTCATCAGCCGGGGCAGTTCACTTTGGCCGGAGATACTGTGGTTGCGGTTGGTAGACGCATCTTGCCGAAGGCTGAAACCAAGGCTGAGGTTGAAGCCTGTTTGCGGCTGATGTCTGGGCGCGCGCATCATGTGATGACGTCGGTTTGCCTGATCGGGCCGGACGGGCAGATGGCGGAGCGTCTGAACGATACGCGGGTCATCCTGAAGCGAATGAGCGATGCAGAGATCGCTGCTTATGTGAGCTGCGACGAGGGCATTGGCAAGGCGGGCGGCTATGCCATTCAAGGCCGGGCCGGGGCGTTCATTCAGCGCATCAGTGGTAGCTATACCGGGATTGTTGGCTTGCCGGTTTTTGAGACGATGAACCTGCTGACCGGGCTGGGTTACCGCGCGTAGAAATCAAATTCGATTTCAAAGTTCAAGTCGCCATTGCCCATCGACATATCATAGCTGCCAAAATCATAGACATAATCGAAGCGCAGCGATTGGTCGGGCAAGCTGGCGGTTCGTTTCTTGGCGATGGCGCGTCGAAACTCAATAATCTGAACTGGAGCAACAGCCAGATCGGCCAAAGTGTTTACCGAGCGGATCAGTCTGAATGTCCGGCCTTTGCGGGCGGATCGTCCAAACCGCATGCCGTCATCATTGCCATTGCGCTGAATGCGGTAGGTGAAGCCCATGCCGGCGAGGCCGCTACCTGTGCCGAGGCCGGGGCTGGTCAGATTGGAAAGGACTTGCGCGGTCAGATAGAAATCTGTTGTCGATGTGATGTACAGGCTGCGCTGGGCTGAGGTTGAGCCGGTGACAATATTGGTTGAGCTGGTGATCTCGAAGCTGTCGAGACTGTCGCCCGCGTCGAGAAACCCGGAATTATTTGTGTCGAGCGGAAACCTGTCGCCGATGCCGTCGCCATTCGTGTCGATGCCAAGGATCGCGCCTTGATCTTGCAGCGGCGCGGCCGACAGGCCCTCATCGAGGGAGCCGGTGATGACCGGGTTGACGCTGCCAGCACCGAGGATTGGATTGCTCAATCGCCGGATCAAAGGTTGGCCGACCGAGATAATTGTTCCGGTTGAGCTATCGAACTTGTCGTAGACATCAAAGCTGACGCCATCATGGATGACGACGCAGCCATAGCTCTGGCACAGCGTATCAGTATCGATCCACGAGGCGTTCGCGGTCAGACTTGCAGATAGGCCGAGCGCCGCCATCGTGAGATAGCGGTACAGCCCGGCGGAGGCGGCCTTATTCAGCAACCGTTTCAGCATCGTCTGGCAACAGGCCGGTATCAATCGCGGCGGTTTTGATTTCCAGCGGCGCCTGATATGATTTCAGCGCGACATATCCGGTTGAGCTTTGCGGCGCGTAGATATTGTCGAGCTGCACTTTGATGCTCGGATTGGAGGGCAGGGCTTCTGAGACACGCAGCGAATAGTTACGCTTGCCTTCATGCAGAACGACGAGATTGCTGATCGGTATTTTGACGGTCTCGCCGCTATCGCCGCTGATCTCAACTTCGCCGCGCAGGCGGGCATGAGCATTGCCGGTATTCTCGAACGTAATGTCGATGGTTTGGGTGCCGTCATCGCCCATGATCAGGCCAGTCGAAGTGATCTCGGGCTGGCTGTTGCCTTCACCCATGGTGAGATAGAATAGGCTGGCGATCTGATATTTCTTCCACACGCCGGATTGGCCGGAGCGTGATTCAGGCAAGATGGTTGAGGCGATCATGGCAAAGCGGAAATCGCCTTCGCGTGTGGTGCGCATCGGCGCCGACATGTCGATGATGATTTGTTCCGATTCGCCGGGCTTCAAGGTCACGAACGCCGGGCTGAAGCGGACCCATTCGGAGGCTGAATCCTCGCGTTCCCCGGGAGGCGCGAGCTGGATCTGGCCATTCTCATCCAGCGTCCAGTCGGCGAGGCCGATGGTCAGGGAGATGGTTTTCTCGGTGTGAACATTGCCGAGATTGACGACTTGGCGCTGGCGTTCGCCGGGCTCAATCGTCATTTCGACGGTGGTTGGCTGCAGGCCGATGCCGAACGCACCTGCTGGAATTGCAATGGCGGCTGCGGCGGCGGCGAATAGTCCGTATTGAAGGGCAGTCTTGAAGCGCATGATTGGTAATCCCCATTGCAGATCTGTTATCTGCGCCAAGGTTAACCCAAGAGGGTTACTGAGGCGTTTCTATAGCTGTGCGGGTAGATGCAGCACGTGCGGCCGGGCGCGCGGGTGCGGCTCGGTGGGGTGGGTTTTCAAATTCCGATTGTCCCGGGCTTGACCCGGGATCTCATGCGGCAAGTCCTGACTCGCCGGACCAGACCCCGGATCAAGTCCGGGGCAGTCGGATATTGGGAGGTTTTGTGTAGGGGGAGGTTGAGCAAGGGGTGGCGGTGCATTTCGCAAGGGCTCATTGCATGCTGCGTGTGTGCCCATGAGTGGCCATTCGAGTAGCTGCATGGCGAGGAGGAACTGGTCGCCCGCTTCGGCTTCGCGCTGCGCATGAACCGGGCTCAGGGCTGCGATCCAGTCTTGGTGGCGGCCTTTCAGAGGTTTCAGGTCATTGGTCGACCACGGCTTCGGCGCGTTCGGGTCATCCGCAACGTGCAGGACGTAGACTTTGCTGTCTCTGGCGACGCCGCCGAGGACCATGCGGCCTGTGGCTTTGATCCAGCGCTCAATTTGGAACAGCTGCCACCACACCCACGGCCAGAGATAGACCGGGACGTTCTTGTACAGGTGAGGTTGCAGAGCATAATCCATGCGCAGGAGTATATGCGCGGGTGAGTTCCGTCGGATTGAAAAGCTGGATGGGTAGTGTTTGCGAGGGAAACGTGGGGGATAGAGCCGTTTGTATCCACGCTTTTGCGCGTAGGGCGGGCCTTGGCCCGCCGGATTTGGGGCCAGTGTTTGCCATGGCGGGCCAAGGCTCGGCCTACTGAGTCTGTCGAAGGGCGAGGGACACCGAGGTCTGCCGCCCTAAGACCGTGAGTACGCCTTTATCCTTCGACAGACTCAGGATGAGGCTGGTCGGGGGTATGCCCCCTCCTGACCACAAGCAGCTCCTAAAATCCCCCTAACCAATCGCTGCTTTCTGCATCTCAAACAGTTCCATACAGCCCTTTTCGGCGAGCTGCATCATTTCGTCGAGCTCGGCGCGGGTCATTGGGCGTTCTTCGCCAGTGCCCTGAATTTCGATGAAGCCGCCATCTGAGCTCATCACCACATTCATATCCGCTTCGCCCTTGGAATCTTCGGGATAATCAACATCGAGCACGGGATGATCCTGAAACAGACCGACCGAAATCGCGGCCGCTTGCTTCTGGATCGGATCGGCCTCAAGCACGCCCTCGGCCTTGAGATATTTCAGCGCCATGGCCAGCGCCACAAATCCGCCCGTGATCGAGGCCGTACGCGTGCCGCCATCGGCCTGCAGCACGTCACAATCCACCGTGATCTGGTTTTCACCCAGCGCCGTCAGATCAATCACCGAGCGCAAAGAGCGCCCGATCAGGCGTTGAATTTCCTGCGTCCGGCCCGATTGCTTGCCCGCGGCGGCCTCGCGGCGATTGCGGCTATGGGTGGCGCGCGGCAGCATGCCATATTCCGCCGTAACCCAGCCCTTTCCCGTGCCGCGCATCCAGCCCGGCACCTTGTCGGTCCAACTCGCCGTACACAGGACATGCGTATGCCCAAACTTGGCGAGGCACGAGCCCTCGGCATAGCGCGTGACGCCGGTTTCGAGGCTGATCTGGCGCAGCTCATTGGCGGCGCGTCCGGAGGGGCGGGTAAGGCTGGTCATGACATGGTCTTTTCTGTGCTGAATTTTATTCCTCGCGCAAATTGCGGGTTTCGCGCCCAGAGTCTAGCATCAAGCGAGTCGGATATTTGGAGCTTGCCTGTGGACGCTGAAGAAATGATCGCCAAAGCCCGCAGCGCCATTCGCCCGCGCCGCAGTCTCGGCTTCGAGCTTGCGCGCTTCATCTTTGTCGGGATTTACAAATTGTCCGGCTGGAAAATGTATGACGCGATGCCGCCTGATCGCCGGATGGTAATCATTGCCGCGCCGCATACCAGCAATTGGGATCTGCTGACCATGTTGGCCGTGACGTTGTATTACCGCGTCCCGGTGCGCTGGATGGGCAAGAAAAAGCTTGGCACAGGACCGTTCGGCTGGGTCATGCGTTGGTGGGGCCTGTTGCCTGTAGATCGCAAGCAATCGACCAGCGTGGTCGACCAAGTCGCGCAAGCCTATGCCGCCACGGACGAACTGCACGTGGTCATCGCCCCGGAAGGGACGCGCTCAGACGTCACTGCATGGAAAACCGGGTTTCATTCGATTGCCGTGGCGGCGGGCGTACCGATCGCGATGGGTTTCATCGACTCTGAGGCCAAGATTGCCGGGGCAGGCGGACCCTATATGCCAACCGGGGACTATGCAGCGGACATGGCCGCGATTGGCGAGTTCTATGCCGCGAGGCTAAAGAATTACAGCGTTCCACAACCTGAGCCTGAAGCGGATGATTGAAACCTTAGGTCGCTGCGCCTATTCAATAGACTGATGACCAAACCGCCGCTCCCTTCTTTGCTGCAATCGCTGGATGCGCGTTCACGCGACATCTTTCGCCACGTTGTCGAGACCTATCTGGAGACCGGCGACCCAGTTGGTTCGCGCACTCTGTCCAAGGGCGGGATACATCTGTCCGCCGCGTCGATCCGCAATGTCTTGTCAGACCTGACCGAACTTGGTCTGCTCGATGCGCCGCATGTCTCTGCCGGGCGGATGCCGACCCATGCTGGCCTGCGTCTGTTCGTTGATGGCTTTCTCGAACTTGGTGAGCCAAGCGAAACCGACCGCAACGCAATTGATGCCCGCCTTAGCGGCGCTGGACGTGACTTTGGCGAGGTTTTGAAAGAAGCCTCGGCGATCTTGTCCGGGCTGGCGGGCGGGGCCGGATTGGTCTCCTCGCCGACCAATGACGCGCCGGTGCGCCATGTCGAGTTCGTCCCGCTCTCAACTGGCGAGGCCCTGTGCGTACTGGTCAACGAGAACGGCGATGTTGAGAACCGGTTGGTCAAATTACCCCCCGGTCTGCCGCAAACCACTCTGGTTGAGGCGGGCAATTATCTCGCGGCGCGATTGAAAGGCCGGACCTTGCACGAGGCTGCCGCCGAAGTGCGCGCCGAAATTTCCGACCACCGCGCCCAGCTCGACAGCGCTGCCGCTGATCTGGTTCAGCGCGGGCTGGCGCAATGGGCTGGCGCGCTGCCGGGCCAAGACCGTAGCCTGATCATTCATGGCCGCGCCAACCTGCTTGAGGATGCCCAAGCTGCAGATGACATGGAACGGGTACGCCTGCTATTTGATGTGCTAGAGCGCCAGAAAGGCCTGTTGGAGGTGCTTGATTCAACCCGGGAAGCAGACGGCGTGCGATTGTTCATCGGTTCGGAAAACAGTCTTTTTCCGTTGTCGGGTTCAAGCGTCATCGTTGCGCCCTATATGAATGCTTCGAAACAGGTCATCGGTGCGCTTGGCGTGATTGCACCAACCCGACTGAATTACGCAAGGGTGATACCGATGGTGGATTATACAGCGCAGATGGTCGGGCAAGTGCTTGGCCGACGCGGACAAGAGTGAGAACTGAAGATGAGTGACGAGACGGTGAAAGACGAGATGCCAGAACTTGATGCGACGGCGACCAAGACGGACCTGAAAACCGCAGCCGACGATATCCTGAAAGCCGCCAAACAGGCCGACAAGGCCGCCGCAGCAGAAGCCGGCGGCGAAGAGTTCGGTGAGCCCGTGGCCGAGCTTGAGCCGGAAATCCAGCACACGCCTGAACAGCAGATCATGATCCTTGAGGCCGAAAAGGACGAGATGCGCGATCAATTGCTGCGCACCCTGGCTGAAACAGAGAATATCCGCAAACGTGCCGAGCGCGAGAAATCCGAATCCCGAATCTATGCAATCGAACGCTTTGCGGGCGATCTGCTGAATGTCGCCGACAACCTTGATCGCGCGCTTGGGGCTTTGCCAGACGATGAAAAAGCCGCGCTAACCGAAGGCGGCAAGAACCTGTTTGACGGCATCGAGCTGACCAGCAAGGAATTGCAAACCGTTCTGGCGCGCCATGGCTTAACCGCTATTGAGGTCGAGCCCGGCGGCGTGTTTGATCCCAACCTGCATCAGGCCGTGGCGAATATCCCGTCCGCGCACCCGAACGGCACCATCGCCGAAATGTTCCAGAGCGGCTGGAAGATCGGCAACCGAACCCTGCGCGCCGCCATGGTTGCCGTCAGCGCAGGTGACGTGAACTAAGTCTACCCAAAGAAAATGATGGGCAAATCTCTTTTCCGCTTCTAACCAGATCATAGGCAAACCGAAGGCGAGCAGTTTGCCGTTGCTTAGAGATGGAGAAGATTATGATAAAAGCCCTTATTCTGGCGGCGTCCAGCGCGCTCATATTAAGCGCCTGCACAAGCTATGAGCCTTCTGAAGCGAGCGATGCACCTGCAGTCGCGGAAACCTCAAATCTGGCACAGTTGAAACTGTTCACCTTCGATTGCGGTAAGATCGAAATCTCTGATCTTGGCGCGTTTGCCACTGATGGTTCATATGACGGGCAGACCGATACGTTCAGCGATGCGTGTTTTGTGGTTCAACATGCGAGCGGAACGCTGCTCTGGGATCTGGGATTGCCGGGCAATCTTGTCGGGCAAGACCCGTTCACGGATGGTATTTTTACCGTCTCGCTTGAAACTACTTTGAGTGACCAGATCGCCGCCACGCCGGGCATCGACAAGATTGAGTATGTGGCTGTGTCTCACATGCACTTTGACCATGTCGGGCAACAGGGCGCGGCAGACGGTGCAACCTGGCTCGTACATGAGACCGAACTCGCAGCGATCAAAACCGCAACCGATATCGACTATTCCAGTCTTTTAGCCCTCGAGCAGACTACGTTTACAGGCGATTACGACGTGTTCGGCGACGGATCAGTGAAAATCCTGTCTTTGCCGGGCCATACGCCGGGCCACACTGCGCTTCTGGTCAATCTGACCAATGCCGGTCCGATCCTGTTGACCGGCGATCTCTATCACCGTCAAGAAAGCCGGGATAACCAGCTTGTCCCCGTGTTCAATACCGACGCGGCGCAAACACTGGAATCGATGGCCAAGTTTGAAGCCCTCGCAGAGGAACTCGGCGCGCGCGTCATCATTCAGCACCGCACCGAAGACCTCGCTGCACTCCCTAAACCACCCCTCGGGCTCGATTAGCGCCTGACAGAGTGTCGCGCGGCAGCGCGTCTCATCGTGGAAACTACGTAACCCTCCCACGTCTGATTTATCAGGCGAGGGAGGTTGCTATGAGTGATGCAAAACAACCCGTATTTGGGCCAAATGGCGTGGTCTTGAATAGCAATGACTACGAGCCTTGGCGTAAGCGAACCAAGCTAGAACCTATTCTTGACCCCCTCGTCAGGCGTGAACCTCATCTTGCGTATATTTTGCTGGGAATCATACTTGCCGGGCCGTTGAACCCATCTCTGCTGTTCTGGATACCTTTTGGCCTTATCACGAATAATTTCACCATTTCGGCTGCGCTTTGGTTTGTCGGGTTACCCAGCACCTTAGCCGCAGGGTTTGGCGCGACTTATATTTACCGACAAGAGCATAACTTTGCGTCGATTGTCGCGATTGCGTTCAAGCTGATGGGATGGACTGGGCTCATTCTGGCCAGTCCAAGCTTGTTAGTTGTATTCGCAGCACCTTGGATACTTGTTCCAGTTGCGCTTTTCGTCTTGATAATTGGCATCCCCGCCGCTTTGGCCGGGGCGCTTGTCATGAGGCTGGTGGTGTTTGAAACAAGCCGTGCTGACTAGCCCAAACTGATCTCGCGCCCGTGTTGCAGTGATGGAATGCGGGTGCGTGCCTGTTGCACTTGTTCGAGATCTATCTCAGCGATGACAAGGGCCAGATCGCTGGGGTCATGCGTACAAGTGTGACTAATATCACAGATGAAATGCTTGTAAGCACCTAAATGAACTCTCCTTAACAAATGGGGTTTATTATGATGAGAAGATTCTTATTGATCAGTGCTTGCACAGCATGTTTTGCTATTACCAGCTGTCAAACGTCTAACAGTTTGAAATCGGTAGAATTATCAAGCGAAGTCTCACCAAAAAGACCAGCGGGGCCGGTCTACTATTTACCTCAAACGATCCTCATACTTGAGGGTGGTCCATGTGTGGTGGCAATGAAGAAGGCTGCTCCGAAGCCTTCAGTGATGACCGCTACAGGTGCAAACATAGTTATGACTGTTGATGCGTCATCTTCGAGTTCAAGTGCTGTGCCTGGTTCAAAGCCGAAACCTCCAAAGCCTTGCGACAAGACGGATCCAAAGACCCCATACGGGTTCAAAATAGAGTCATACACTATGCCTGAAAGCGACAAAGCATATCAGGTTCAGTTCAATGTCGGCACATTCAGCGCATCGAAATCAAAAATAAAAATTACGAAATCTGGCCTGCTAAGCAATGTCAGTTCTACGGCTACCGGAAATTTTTATGAAGTTTTTGCGAAGTCGGATGGAGCGTCTCCAAGTCCAGCTGCAGCTAAACCAGCTGTTCCGTCCTTCAAGATAGCTTGCCCAGTCAAAACTATTCTGGAAAGCAAAATGGATTGCCTCGATCTCAGAGGTGATTTTACCTCTAAAGTGAGTGGTCAACTTGAGTTAAAAATTTCGGATGTCTCGAATGTGAAGTTAAAACTCAATTCGCTGGATTCTTGTGAGGATGGCAAAAAGTATGGCTTATGCTATCGATCTCGACTGGATGTATTTTTGACTATCAGTCTGGGCACAGGGGCAAACTCAACTAAGAAACAAAAAATTGTGCCGATTAGCATAATTGATCCGTTCAAAACATTTGTTGCCTCCCCAATTCGGCGCCCGTTTGTCGAATCGAAAACCGAACTGGTTTTCGATAATGGCGTGCTAATTTCCGTGGATGGTGAATACCCAAGCCCGGCGACGACAATTCTTGCGGCTCCATTCAATGCGATTGGGACGGCCTTAGGAGATGTAGTTCTACAGGGAAGCGTAGACTAATGTGCGCGCTGGTTCAGGCACGCATGCAGCCAAACGTCACTGCAAACTAGTCCCGCACTAACCGCCACGCTGTAACTGTGCCGCTGGTCAGGTTCGGCACCACGATCAGATCACCGACGCCGGTCAGGTCGTTCTGCAGAATGCCATCGGCCTCGGTATCGAGCAGCTTGGTCACCGTCCCATCACTAGCGACATGCCAGATTTGGCCGGGCCAGCTTGAGACCATATATTCGCCATCGGGCAGGGCGGCGATGCCGTCCGAATTCTTCATACCGGTCGCGATCGTCGTAAGCTCACGCCCGCCGCTTGTGCTCAGCAGCAAGCCTTCCGTCATGGTTGAAATAATCAGATTGTCGCCTTGTCCGAGCAGGCCGTTGATCCCGTCCATCTGATCATTCTGCAGCCACAGCTTGTAGCCGTTCTCGTCGAGCTGATAAATGCTCGCCCCGGCCGAATCTGACGCAAACACATCAGTATTCCAGACCGTCACATCATTCATGAAGCCCGCGCCCTCGATGTCATAGGTGTTTATCAAGGCGCCGGTATCAGCATTGATCGTGTGATAGCCGTCAATATCGGCGACAAACAGGATACTGCCGCGCACCGCCATGCCTTTCGGTGCGTTCAGGCCTTCAACCCATTTTTCTTCCAGCATCTCGCCGTCCATCGACACCCGCGAAATCCAGCCGACGCCGTCTTTTTCCCTGCCTTCGCCGGAAATGTTGGAGATCAGCAGCTCGCCATTATACACCGCAACCCCTTCAGGCCGGTCAAAACCGCTAGTGATCCAGACCTGTTCGAGCTTCGGCGCGCTCGGCTCAACCACAGCCGGAGGCGGCGCTGGCGCAGTTATTTCGGTTTCGGTTGGGCTACAAGCCACCAGCAAGGCGGCGCAGAAAAGAGGGGTCAATCGCATCGGTTTTCTCCTGTTACCAACATATGTGACATATGCGGCGTAAATGTGCGATGACAAATCAATTAGAACCCGCTAAAAACCATCCGCAGAACAATCCCACTTGCGCCCTTGAACAGGCGCTTATGGGCACCACATCGCACTTAACGGGGTGAGCGGATTGAAACACCGTCACCATCCCATCATATCTTAATCAAGAGCCACTGGACGCTGGTGCTGCAAGTCAGGCCGAATCTAGGCAGAGAGTGGCGGCTAAAGAACGAAAGAGACGATTATGGGCAAGATTATCGGAATTGACCTCGGCACCACAAATAGCTGTGTCGCCGTGATGGATGGCGGAGACGCCAAAGTTATCGAAAACAGCGAAGGCGCGCGTACAACGCCGTCAGTTGTCGCATTTACCGAGGGCGGCGAACGCCTGATCGGCATGCCGGCCCGCCGTCAGGGCGTGACCAATCCAGACTTCACCTTCTATGCGATCAAGCGCCTGATCGGCCGTACATTCGACGATCCGACCGCGCAAAAAGACAAGAAGCTCTCGCCCTTCGAGATCATCAAAGGCCCGAACGGCGATGCTTGGGTCAAAGGCCGCGACAAGGATTACGCGCCGCAAGAGATTTCCGCTTTCATCCTGACCAAGATGAAAGAGACCGCCGAGGCCTATCTCGGCGCCGAGGTCACCCAAGCGGTGATCACTGTCCCGGCTTACTTTAACGATGCTCAGCGTCAGGCCACCAAGGACGCAGGCAAGATTGCCGGCCTCGAAGTCCTGCGCATCATCAACGAGCCGACCGCTGCGGCGCTCGCTTATGGGCTTGAGAAAGGCGAGAACAAGATTATCGCCGTCTATGACCTTGGCGGCGGCACGTTCGACGTCTCGGTGCTTGAGATCGGCGACGGCGTGTTCGAAGTGCTGGCGACCAATGGCGACACGTTCCTCGGCGGTGAGGATTTCGATATCCGCCTGTATGAGTACATTATCGCCGAGTACAAAAAAGAAACCGGGATTGACCTGACCAGCGACAAGATGGCGGTGCCACGTATTCGCGAAGAGGCTGAAAAAGCCAAGAAGGAGCTGTCCTCAGCGTCTTCTTACGAGATCAACCTGCCTTTCATCACGGCTGACAGTTCAGGCCCGAAACACCTCAACATGAAGCTCACCCGCGCCAAGCTGGAAAGCCTCGTGGAAGACCTGATCAAGCGCACCATCGCGCCATGTAAGAAAGCCCTCGCCGATGCCGGTAAGTCGGTTGGCGATCTCGACGAGATCGTTCTGGTCGGCGGCATGACGCGGATGCCTGCGGTTCAAACGGCAGTTGAGAAATTCTTCCGCAAAGCCCCGCACAAGGGCGTCAACCCGGACGAAGTTGTGGCCCTCGGCGCGGCGATCCAAGCCGGTGTCCTGCAAGGCGATGTCAAAGACGTGGTCCTGCTCGACGTGACACCTCTGTCGCTCGGAATTGAGACTTTGGGCGGCGTGTTTACCCGTCTGATCGATCGCAACACCACGATCCCGACTAAGAAGAGCCAGACCTTCTCTACGGCTGAAGATAATCAGCCGGCCGTGACCATCCGGGTGTTCCAAGGCGAACGCGAAATGGCGGTGGACAATAAAGTCCTTGGCCAGTTCAACCTTGAGGATATCCCGCCAGCCCCGCGCGGCCTGCCGCAAATCGAGGTCACGTTCGACATTGATGCCAACGGCATCGTCTCGGTTGGTGCCAAGGACAAGGCGACCGGCAAAGAGCAGCAAATCACCATTCAAGCCGATGGCGGCCTGAACGAGGAAGACATCGCTGCGATGATGAAGGACGCTGAGGCCAACGCCGAAGAAGACAAGAAACGCCGCGATCTGGTTGAAGCCAAAAACAACGCTGAAGCCCTCGCGCATCAGACCGAGAAACAGCTCGAAGAGCATGGTGACAAGGTCGGCGATGATGTGAAGACTGAAATCACCGATGCTATCACAGCACTCAAGGCGGAAGCTGAAGGCGAAGATGCAACTGCGATCCAGGAAAAGCATCAGGCTCTGATGACCGCTGCGATGAAACTCGGCGAAGCGATCTACGGCGCTCAGCAAACCGAAGCCGCTGAAGGCGACGCTGCCTCAGACGCTGGCGCAGATGGCGAAGACGTCGTCGACGCCGACTTCGAAGAGGTTGACGACGAAGACCGCGCCGAAGCTTAAAATCAGCGCACCCTCTCAACAAAAGCCCGCACCATATTGGTGCGGGCTTTCTTGTTTGGGTGTCGAAGGGGGCGCTGAAATGTTGGCCTTTACTGTCGGGTGGTCGATGGTTAGCTTTCTAAAACAGCAAAACTAACAGCATAAGCAAATGGTCAACGCACTTCAGTACAACATCAAGGATACAGACGGTCGATTGCTATGCCCGGCCTGCGGTTTTCCAGATTACGCAACTCATCCTGCGTATAATGAGCTCGGTGGAATCATTGGCACGACGATCTGTCCGTGCTGCTTCTGGGAGCCTGGCTTCGACGACTCACGTTCCGCTAGCGCTCATGCCAAGCAAACCATATTAGAAACGCTGCAAGCGCATCGCGACCGCTGGGGAAGCAAACTGCAGTGGACAGGGCAACCAGAAATTCGACCGGACAACTGGAACGGCGAAACGCAGATCTCCCGCCTTTTCGAGCTTGCGCCGCATGTCTCCTCCTAGCCAAAAGCAGCCGCTCAAAAACTCATCAACCTCCCGGCAGCATTTGGTTGAATGATTGGATTGGTTGCGGAGGCGGCCCTGCTCGGGTATCGCGCTGGATATGAAGATTACGCCCAAGAGTAAGCGCCAGAAGCATGTTGCGGCCGATCTGTCCTCGGTGCCGGGACGGGCGCGGGCGGAGCGCGAAATGGTGTTGGGCGATCATGGCTTCCTGCGCGAGAGTTTCCAGAACCTGCACAAGATAAGTGACGAGATGTGGCGCGCCAATCAGCCCAATCCGCGGCAGGTCACCGAGCATGCCCGCGAGCGAGGGATAAAGACGATTATCAACCTGCGCGGGCCAAGTACGCGCGGCTATTATCTGCTCGAAAAGGAGGCCTGCGAGGCGGCGGGGATTGAGCTGGTCGATTTTCAGGTTTTTTCGCGCGATACGCCAACGGTGGAAACCATCATGGCGGCGAAGGCCTTGTTTGAGGGCATGACCTATCCGGCGCTGATGCATTGCAAGTCGGGCGCGGACCGGGCCGGGATCATGAGCGCGTTGTACATGATCTTCCGTCAGGGCCAGCCCGTGCACGTCGCGGCGCAGCAATTATCCAAGAAATTCCTGCACTTGCGGGAGGGCAAGACCGGGCTGCTCGACGCCTTCTTCGAAGCCTATCTGGCCTATGCAAAAGACCATGAGATCGCGTTTGAGGCTTGGGTGAACGAGGTTTATGACCGCGAGGCGGTGAAGGCGAAATTTCTCAATACTGGTCGGTCAAAACTGGGTCTGGATCGCATTCTGCGCCGCGAGTGACTGTTTTGCACTGGTGCCGAGGTGAGATTCATGGAAACGTCTCCCAGCGAAACAATCAAGAAAAGGGGTTCGCAGATGAAAAAGGTTATTATTGCGTCGGTTCTAGCAATTGGACTGGCAGCTTGTGGCGGCGGCGGTGACAAAGCCGCTCAACTGACCAAGCTTTGCATGGCTGAAGAAGATTCAAGCGCTGCAGAGTGCGAGTGCATGTCAACGGCTGCGGTTGAGAAGCTTGACGGCGATATGGTCGACATGCTGCTCAAAGCGGCCAAGTCGGACGGCGATTCGGATGCAGCTATGGCTTCAATGATGGGTGATCTGACCCCAGAGCAAATGGGTCAGTTCATGACCTTTGCGATGGAAGCCGGAACCACTTGTGGTTTAGAATAGTTACGACAAGAATGTCGTAATATGACTTGGACCCAGATCTGACTTAACCGTCACGATCTGGGTTTTAGAGTAGAAGAGGGTGTCATGAAATTCTTTATTATCAATAGCTTCCGCCTGATGGTGTATGTTGCATATCTGGCAACAATTGGGGCTGGCCTGTTGCTGGCCTACTATAATGCGGTGCCACAGAAAGGCGCTGTGATTACCGACTGGATCGGCATTGAAGGAGGACTGGCTCAAGTGCTGGCCTTTGTTGCCATTGCTGGCGGTTCATGGGTGCTGGCCAGTGTGGTTGGCGGACTGATCGTGACCATTCTGGATATTCGCGATGATATCAATGACCGTCTGCCCGATGCACGGCGCGACGATTGATCGGGCGGCGCCTCTGCGCGCCGGGAGAAGGCTGAAATGAGCCCGTTACAGATCGCGGCGATTTATATCGCCGCGAACATTCTTATTTTGATTTGGCTGTCCTTCCGGGTTGTGGCGTGGCGGCGAAAGACGTTCGGCGCTGCCAATGATGCGGTTCCAGACGGCTTGGCCAGCGCCATTCGGGTGCATGGCAATGCCTCGGAATATATTCCGGCTGCGATGCTGGGCCTGCTGGTGATCGCGCTTCTGGCGCCAACTGGGCCGGGCTGGGTGGTGCATGTTATTGGTCTGGTGTTTACCGTCGGCCGGGTGATGCATGCGATTGGTTATTCGCGCACTATCCTGATCTTGCGGCAGCTTGGCATCGTGCTGACCTGGGGTGCGCTGCTGGGCGTGGTGGCCGCGCTGCTGTGGTTTGCCCTAGCTTAGGTTCAAGATGAGCCGCGATATCAAAATACGCCCGGTAATGCGGGAAACGATAGACGGAGCGGCCTCGATGATCGCCCCGACATCTTTGTGGTTTCTGCTATATGCTGGCGTGACTTTGGTGACTGGGTTATTCACCGAGTATGGCCACCAGTTCTATAGTTATGGCTTGTATAGCAGCTTGGCAATTATCGGGGGATTCGCCGCGCTGGCCTCGAGCTGTGCATGGGCGGTTTCGGTTTATCGGGGGCTATTGCCGCGCTCATCACAAGGCAGTGTCGCCGCCGACATAAGCAAGCTGGTTATTGCCAATTTACTGGTTTTTCTGGTGTTTGCTCTGGTCGCTTTCATGATCGGGCTGTTTCTGGTGATTTTCAGCGGCATCATGATTGCCGCCTCGGGCTATGATCCGTCCGGCAGTGATGCGGCAGATATTAGCGGCTCAATTGCCGCGCTACAGGCGAGCGGTGGGATCTGGATGATCTATGCGCTCAGTGCGGCCGGGCTGGTGGTTTTGATCTGGTTTGGACTGCGGCTGATACTGTACGGTGCAGCAACCGTCATTCAGGGCCGGGTGATTGTGTTTCAGAGTTGGGGGCTGACTAAAGGCGCGGTGGTGAAAATTGCTCTGCTGGCCGTGCTATTTATGGGCGTTCCCTTCGTGCTGATGGTTATCGCAGGTGAAGCGACAGCGCACGTTCTTGGTCTGGAAACGTTCTGGTCGGAGGCTGGCTTCAGTTTTGAAGAGAGCGCAACACCGGTGACAGGCGGTATTTTACAATCAGCAATCGGCTGGGTTTTGACGGCGCTGTACCAAATGCCGGGTTTCCTGCTTGGTCATAGTCTCGCCGCAGCGCTGTACCGCCGTTTGGGGCCTGAAGCAGTTGACGCCGAGATCACGTTTGGATGAGGTAAAGGCATAATCTTTGGAGGGGTTCAGATGGCCAGAAGTTTCAGTTTCAGTAATGCCGCATTTCACGCTGGCCGGGCAGATGGACCAAGTGGGTTCCTGTGGGCATATTTACTGGTCTATGCGGTGTTCGCCGTGCTCGTTGCGGTTGTGCAATATGGCCTGCAAGCGCTGTTGCTCAGGTCAGAAATTGATATGCAAGTGGCCATGGCGGGTGGTGGATTTACAAGCGGTATGATTGGCAAGTTTGCATTATTCTATCTGATAACGATTGCGATCTCTGTGGTGATCTGGTCGGTCTTAGAAGCGTCGATCATGCGCCGATATGTGCACGAAACCGGTTTTACTATTGGGTTTGGCGGGGATGAGCGTCGTCTGATCATGGTTGGTCTGGCGTGGGTCGCCACGTTCATTGGTCTCTATATCCTCAGCGCAATTGCCGCTTTTGTCGTGACTGGGGGGATTGGTTCCCTCGCACAGGGCAGCCCAGTTCTGCTCGGTGTGGCGGCGTTCATCGTCGGTTTGGCGCTGACATGTGTGTGGATTTTTGTGACTGTCAGGCTGTCCGCCGCGAGCGCTTTGACCATCCGGGACAAGAAGGTTCACTTCTTTGATTCATGGGGCGCAACAAAGGGGCGGTTCTGGCCACTGTTCGGGGCCTACCTGCTGCTTTCGGTGATTATATTTATTGTTGGCATAGTGATGATCGGGGTTTTGGTGGCTCTGATAGGGATTGATATGCCGCGCCCTGAAGTGCTCCTTGCTCACATGAGTCCAGCCGGCCTCGGCTTGGCATTTTTTGGGTTTTTTGGGGTCATGACCATATTGCAAGGCTTGATGAGCTATATCTGGGCTGGGCCAGCTTCTCTGGCTGCCAAGACAGATCCGCGCGGTGCGGGCATGGTGGGTGCTGCTGACGTGTTCTCTTAAGCAATCACACCGGTATCGAACAGGCGGCTGATTTCGTCTGGCTTGTAACCAAGCTGGTTGAGGACCTGTTCTGAATGCTCGCCGATCTTGGGTGACGGGCCTTTTGGGCCGTCATCTATGCCGGGGAAGCGGATCGGGGAGGCGGGCGACGAGAAAGTTGAGCCGTCACCATTGGCGCTAGGGACTTGCGTGATTGCACCAGCAGCGGCGACTTGCGGGTCGGCGGCGACTTCGGCGAGGGTTTGCACCGGGGCCCAAGCGATTGACTCGTCGTCTAGGCGTTTGGCCATTTCGGCTTTGGTGAATTTCGCAAACGCGCCATCGAAAAGATCAATCAGGGCGGCGGAATTGGCGCGGCGGCCTTTCGGATTGGTGAAGCGTTCGTCTTCAATAATTTCAGGCAGATTGAGCGCCCGGCAAATCCGGCCCCAATCGGTATCGCCTTGCCGGGAGACAATGCAGACCCATGAGCCATCGCTGGTCTTGAAGAAATTGGTGGTCGGCTGAATTTGTTCGTGGCGCGACTTGGTTGAGCCGATGCGGCCAAAGAAGAGTTGTATGGCAAAATCTGAGCCCATCGCGAACAGAGCGGCGCGCAGGAGTGAGGCTTCGACCAATTGGCCTTTTCCGGTACGTCCGGCTTTGACCAGAGCGGCGCAGATGCCTGCAGCGGCGGCCATGCTGGTGGTGTGATCGCCAAACGCGGTGCGCAGCGGGAACGGGTCTTGGCCCTTCGGCACCGTCAGCGCGGCGACCCCGGCGCGTGACCAGAACGAGGCGACATCAAAGCCGGGCTTGTCAGCGTCCGGGCCCTCAAGGCCGAACCCGGTCAGCGAGCAATAGACCAGTTTGGGATTGATCTTGGACAGGTTGTCATAGTCGAGCCCGGAGCGCGACAGGCCGCCGGGGCGAACATTGGTCAGGAAGACATCAGCGTCGCCGGTCAGCTTGCGCAGGATGGCCTGACCGTCTGGGGTGCGGGTGTCGAGAACGATGGACTTCTTGCCGCGATTGTCGAAATCAAACACCGGATTATCGGTTAGGTCGGTGCCGATGCTGGCGAAGAAGTGGCGGATCGGATCGCCGCCGGGTGGTTCGATCTTGATGACATCTGCGCCCCAATCGCTGAGAATGCTGCCCGCGCCGGGCGCCGCCATATAAGTTGCGTGTTCAATAACGCGGATGCCTTCAAGCATATTCTCTCCTGGAATTAATTTTTCGCCCCTCAAATGAGGCGTTGGTAAAGGTGGTATTAACCCGAACCAGTCAATTGTCGATAAATATGCAATTCGGACAAGGGAATCGCCGACAATGACTATTCAAAGTATGCGGCCAGAGCTGAGTGAAGCTGATATTGTTCGCCTGATGAAGGGCGAGACGTCAGAGGAGCGTGCAACCGTGGCGCACCGGCTGTGCCGACGCATTGCGATTGATATGCTCAGCGATGATGAGCGTATCTTTGCCGAAGAGATTATTGGTATTCTGTCGGAAGATACGGCCGAATTGGTACGGCGCACGCTGGCGGTAACGCTGCGCAACTCGCCGCGCCTGCCGCGCGATGTGGCTTTGAAACTGGCGCAGGACGTTGAGTCGGTGGCGATACCATTATTGGAGCACTCGCCGGTATTTACCGATGAGGACCTGATCGAGCTTGTGCTGGCTGTGACCAGCGCCAAACAGGCCGCGATTGCAGGCCGTGCAACGATTTCAGGGGCGCTGACCGAAGTGATTTGCGAGCATGGCGGGCAGACGGCGGTTGAAACCGTGGCGGCCAATACGGGCGCTGATTTTACCGATAAGGCCTATGACGACACGATCACGCGCTTCCCGGCCAATGCCAAGCTGCACGAGTCGATTATCTTGCGTGACCATGTGCCGGTGCATATCGCTGAGAAAATGGTTTCGCTGGTATCCGGCGCGGTGTTTGACATGCTGATCAACCGGCACGAGTTGCCCGCCCAGATGGCGATTGATCTGGCGGCTGGCGCGCGTGAGCGGGCGACAATTGATCTGGTTGAGCAAGCCGGACGAACTTCGGATATGCCGCGCTTTGTGCAACAGCTGAACCTGAACGGGCGCTTGACCCATTCGCTGATTATGCGGGCGCTGTGCGTTGGGCATATGCCGTTTGTTGAACATGCGTTGGCGGATCTGTCAGGCGTGCCACATGCGCGGGTCTGGCTGATGATCCATGATGCTGGGCCGCTTGGACTGCAGGCGATATTTGATCGCGCCGGGTTGCACCGTAAGATGCTGCCAGCGTTTAGAGCCGGCGTGAAAGTCTTCCACGAACTGGAGCTTGACGGCGAGAACAATGACAAGGCGCGCTTCCGGATGCGGATGATCGAACGGGTACTGACGCAGTTCCAGGCGATTCCGAAGGAAGATCTCGATTATCTTCTGGAGAAGCTCGATGCTTATGCTGAGCAATCCAAGCGCGCCGAGGAAAGCGCCGCCTAGCAGTCTGCGCGCGGGCGCAGGCCATAATCGATACCGAGTGAGGCGAGATAGTCGCCATCGCGCCATGCGGCGTTCTCAGCGATAACGGCCATGCCGCAAGACACGGCGGCTTCGACCCGGTTTTCAAGCTCAGGTTCAAATTCCAGTCGCTGAGCGTCTATCCGTAAACTGTCGAGCAACAGGCGCAGGCCGGTGCTGAGCGGTGTTTGCCATGAGCGTGTGGCGTCGAGGGAGACGCGGAAGCCGCAGCGGCGCAGGGCTTCGACGGCCGATTGAGTATCGCTTGAAGGCAGAGCCAGCGCGGCGTCGGTAATCTCAATGCAGATTTCCTGTGCGCAAAGATGCGTGCGGCGGATGGCGCTGTCACAAGCGACCGCGATGTCGGGATGCATCAGAGCGGCGAGCGGCGCGGCGATCATGATCGGGCGCTGGGTTGTGCGCTGGTGGGCGTCGTTGGCGACCAGCTCGATATGTGCAGCGAGCCAAGCAGCGGGGGAATGGGAGGCGGCATCATTGCATTCTGCAGCGATAGCCGCCCGGCCGAAGACGGCGCGCTCTTCGAAGCGTTTTTCCGTTTCGGCGATCAGGGTCACAGTTTCTCCGGTCTGCAAGTGAACCACCGGCGCGAACCGGATGGCAGAAGCAGGAGAGGAAGTTTGGTGAGGCATAAGGCTTCCGTGACGTTGGGGTATGGGAGGCATGTACAGGTGTGAGATTGAGATCAGGCGCATTTGGGTGTGTGGATTTCTGGCAAATTTGATGGAATATTCCGGGCAGGAGAGAAGATGACAAAAACCCCAAACGAGCCTCGGCTTTCAGCCACTGTTCTGCTGCTGCGAGATGCGCCGGACCTGCAGGTCCTGCTGGTAAAGCGTCACTATGAGATCGACTTTGCCGCTGGTGCATTGGTGTTTCCGGGCGGCAAGGCGAATGAGGAAGACAGCGCTGACGGCTGGGTTGAGCTGTGCGACGGGACGTTTGAGACCATCGAACGTGCGGCGCGTATCTCAGCTGTGCGCGAGGCCTATGAGGAGGCGGGGATCATACTCGCAAGGCATAAGGATGGGCGCGGGATCGGCGGCGAGCTGGTGGGCCGGGATGTCGCGGCGGCGCTGGACCCGATGCGCGCGCCAGTGGATCGGCGGGAGGCGAGTTTTCTGGAGCTGATTGCCAAGCATGATCTGGTGCTGGCGCTGGATACGCTGGTTTATTTTGGTCACTGGATCACGCCGACAATGATGCCAAAACGGTTCGATACGCATTTCTATCTCGCCCCGACACCGCCATATCAGGTGGCTGAGAATGATGGCCGCGAGACCACTGAAGCGGTGTGGCTGGGCGCGCAGCAGGCTTTGGATATGGAAGCGGCGGGCGAGGCGACGATCATTTTCCCGACGCGGATGAATTTGGGCAAACTGGCCGAGGTGGCGTCTGTCGAGGCGGCAGTGGCGCGGTTCAGCAAAGAAGCTGTGGTGACTGTGCTGCCAGAGATCGGCAAGGATGAGGATGGCAATCCGTGCCTGCATATTCCGGTTGAGGCGGGCTATATGCAAGTCACCGAAGGGCTGGGCAAAGTTGAAAAGGGTGTTGGGATGAAACCGAATGCCTGAGCCAATGAAATTCGGCGAGCATATCGCGCTGACCCGGACCGGGCGGGTGGTCGAGGTGGTGATTGATCGCGGCGACGGGATGAATGCCTTGTCGAGCGCTTTGATGCGCGACCTGATTGAGGTTGCAGGTTTCCTGTCCGAAGACACAGACAGTTCGGTTGTTGTGCTGAGCGGGCGCGGCGGGTTTTCGGCTGGGGCTGATCTGAAAGATCCGGCGCGCGTTGAAATGGCGAAGCGGACGCTGCTTGAGCGCCGCCAAGCGCTGAAGCTTGGCCCGGATATGTGCGGGGCTTGGGAGCGGCTGGAGCAGATCACGATTGCGGCGATTGAGAAGTTTTGTATCGGGGGCGGGGTCGCACTGGCGGTTGCCTGTGACCACCGGATTATTGCGTCGGACGCGCATATGCGGCTGCCGGAAGTGCCGCTGGGGATGAATATGAGCTGGCAGAGTAATCCGCGCACGGTGGCGCTGGTTGGGCCGTCCAAGGCGAAACTATTCACGATCCTTGGTGAACGCTGCGAGGCGCAGCAGGCGTTGGACTGGGGCTTGGTTGATGAAGTGGTTGCGGAAGGTGAGGCGCAGACGGCTGCCTTGGCGCTGGCGACGCGCTATGCCGCGCTACCGCCACTGGCGCTGCGAATGACCAAGCAGGGGATCAATGCGGTCGCCCATGCGCTGAGCTATACGGCGAGCTATATGGACCGCGACCAGTTCGCGTTGGCGGCGACGAGCAAAGACCAGAGTGAGGCGATCGCTGCGTTTCTGGACAAGCGAAAGCCCGAGTTCAAAGGCGAATAGCGGTTAGAGGCGTGCAAATAGCTGCAAAC
>Ga0256847_1000602_pt1 | contig 21921 bp, 19 predicted proteins | sample TeddybearmetaG_FD_189099 | JGI IMG/M metagenome (GOLD analysis project Ga0256847, IMG submission 189099) | Hydrothermal vent microbial communities from East Pacific Rise, Pacific Ocean - Teddybear | ecosystem: Environmental > Aquatic > Marine > Hydrothermal vents | place: Pacific Ocean: East... | reverse complement strand
GAATTAGAATGAAGATTATTTATAGGGTTTAATAAATTAAAATTTTCACAATTCATCTATAAATTATAACGATTCGGTATTGTTTCATTTTTCTTTATCTTTATTTTACAGACATTTGAATAATAAATCAACGTATATGATACAGGTTAAGAATTTATCTAAATCCTTCGGAAACATTCACGCGGTGAAAGACATTAGTTTTTCAATTAATAAGGGTGAAGTATTTGGGTTTTTGGGCCCGAATGGGGCTGGAAAAACAACAACTTTAAATATGATGAGTGGCATCTTGCAAGCTGATAGTGGCTCTGTTACTATAGATGGAAACAACTTAAAAGCTAATCCGAGGTTGTGTAAAGAGTTAATAGGTGTTGTGCCACAAGAGGTTTCGTTATACGATGAGTTTTCGGCCTATGATAATCTTTTGTTTTGGGGAGGATTGTACAATATTCCTTCAAAAAAACTAAAAGCTAATATTAAAAACATCCTGGAACTTATTGGTTTAACAGACAGGCAAAATGATTTAATTAAAACATATTCTGGCGGAATGAAACGCCGAATTAATATTGCTTCATCATTGCTTCATAATCCAAAAATATTATTCATGGACGAGCCAACAGTTGGTGTCGACCCGCAAAGTAGAAATAGAATTTTTGAAATTGTTGAAACACTTAACAAACAAGGAATGACGATAATTTACACAACTCATTATATGGAAGAAGCCGAACGTTTGTGCGATCGAATTGCCATTATTGATAATGGAAAAATTATTTCACAAGGTACACAGGCCGAATTGCATGATCAGAGTCATGTGAAGGAAATGGTAGAAATTTCGTTCGAAAAACCTTCCGAAGAAAAATTAGAAATGTTGAAAAATCAATTAGCATTAAAAAGCATTCAGAATGAACAAAAAGTATCTTTCGAATGTGATGTAAACAAAGATCTTTCAGCAATAATAAATGCGTGTAATTATTCGAATTTAATAGTAAAAGACCTAAACTTAAAAAAGGCAAATTTAGAAACTGTTTTTTTAACATTAACAGGGAAACAACTTAGAGATTAAAACCATTAATTATGATACGAACCATTTTTAAAAAAGACATAAAATTATTTTTTGCAGATAGAAAGGCTGTATTACTTTCGTTTTTATTGCCAATTGTATTAATCTCATTATTTGCATTTGCTTTTGGAGGATCAGACGACTCAAATTCGGTGAAAACTATAAAATTATTAGTTACCGATAAAGATATATCTGTCGATTCAAAAAGTGTTATTGCAAGTTTAGATTCGGTTAGCGGCTTGAAATTAATACCTACAGCGTTGGTTGAAGCTAAAGATTTAGTAAAAAAAGGAAAATATGTTGGGGTACTTATTTTTGAAAAAGGATTCCAAGATTCGATAGTTGCAGGTAAAAAGTTACCAATGGAATTGATTTATGACGATGCACGTCAAATTGAAATGGGGATGTTACAATCGGTTTTAATGCAAAATTTAATGAGTACGGTAGGTGAAAAAAGTATTAAAGCAAATATGAATAACTATTTTGAAACCAATTTTGCTACTATGCCATCGGGTTTAAAAGAAAAGATTTTTAATGACATGTACGCTAAAAATGAAGATGGTGCATCTTCGGGAATGGATGCTAATATGGACTTAAAAATGACTTCAGTAATTAAAGAGGAAACGGAAAAAGGAAACTTAGGCTTAATTCAGGCAGTCGCTGGTACAGCAATAATGATGCTGTTATTTAGTATAGCCGGAATTGGCGGTGGTTTGTTAGATGAAAAGGATGCAGGAACTTTAAAGCGATTACTGTATTCGCCAATAAAACCAACCGATATTTTATTTGGAAAAATGGGAGCTGCGTTACTTTTAGCATTTTTACAGTTAATTGTTATGTTTATATTTTCATGGCTGGTATTTGGTTTGCCAATATTTAAAGATATTCCGTCATTAATTTTAATGATTTTGGCTACTGCATTTGCGGTTTCAAGTTTTGGAATGTTTTTGGTATCAATTGCAAAAACGAGACAACAGTTACAAGGCTTAAGCACTATTATTATTTTAATAATGTCGGCAGTTGGAGGTAGTATGATTCCGCTTTTTGTAATGCCAGAAATAATGCAAAAAATAGCCGTTGTAAGCGTGAATTATTGGGGAATACAGGGGTTTTATGATATTTTTTGGAGAAATCTTTCTTTAGTCGAAATTCTTCCAAAAATGGGTATTTTAGTTGGTATTGGTTTAACAATGAGTTTAATTTCGGTTCGATTGTTTAAGAAAAATATATTAAAAATGATATAAATTATACTCGCGAATTAATTATTGTTCATGATAATCATCGGGTGATGGCTCGAGCCAAGTATTGTGTTTAAAGACATTCCATTCTTCTGAAGCTAAATCGATATTTGGACTTAATAAAAGATGATATTCGCCACCATTAACTTTTACTCTCGACTTAATATAAACTGCAATATCCACACCTTTTTCGGCTTCAATTTGTTTTATTTTTTGAGCGAGCTGCCAAATCATATCGGGTTTAGTTCTAAAAGATCTTCGTTGTTTTTTACTAAGAATCTTTCCGTAGTTATATAACTTTTTAGGAGCATTTTTATTGTTTTTATCTTTTGTATATACAGAGATAATTGCCGATTTAGTACGAAGCATCATGCGCCAACTTAAGCGATGGCCTTCTTCAGTCCATAATACGTCATCTTTTATAAACCAATGCCTTAAAGGAAGCGCTAATTGAATTATAAAATAAGTGGACAATAGTATCAGTAATGGTTTTTTATACGAAGGGATTTTAATTTCGCCTTCTATATAAAGTTGTTTTTTTGGAAAAAATTGTTTCTGAAGGGTTTTTTCAGAAAAGAAAAAGAAAGCAAATGCAATCGACATATACGGAAAAATACCAATCTGAAAAACGATAGAATTAAAGAGGTGAAAAAAGATTGAAATATAAAACCCAACTAATCTAGTTCGTTTCCAAAGAAGCATTGGTATTATTAATAAATCGAAAATTAGACCAAAATAAGCTATTGTATAATGTGCCCATTGTTGTTGTAATAATTCGCCAATAAGCCAGTAGTCTTTTTTACCTTTCATGAATAATGCTGGCACAGTTCCATCTAACCAATCGGGATACATTTTGGCAATCGATCCATAGGTAAAAACAATAAATACTTGAAGTATAATTATCCATTTACACCATTGTGGCATCGAAAGGGATTTAATACTAGGATTTAGTTTTGCATCTAAAGAAAACCAACGGTGTGCAGGTAAGATAGCCATTATAGCACTTAATAAAATAAGCAAGTAATAATGATTGTTGTACGACGATTTTTGCATGAGATACACGCTGGTCCACATTAAAGTAAACCCTAGCATTGTCCATCGATACTTATAACCAAGCATAATGCAAATACCAAGAATACCCATTATAGCAAAATAGAAGTACATGCCGTTTCCAGGGAGTGGCTGTAAAAAATCGAAACCAATAAAGTTAAAGGTAAAGTCGGGTTCTATAAGGGTTCTACGTACCCAGCCTGTGGCAATTGCTCCAAACCCTTCAATTGCAATAAGTGCTCCAAAAACAATTCTAAACAGGACTAAACCTATATTATCGATTTGTTTAAAGAGAAATTTATTCATGACTGCTAATATATGCTTTTGCTATTTTTTCATCGTTTCTAATAGCCGTTATTAAGGCCTCAACCGAATCAAATTTTTGTTCGTCTCGAATTCTAGAAAGCATTTCAATTTCGAGTTTTTTATCGTATAAATCTACATCAATATTTAAAAAAGAGGTTTCAATAGTAAGTTTACTTCCTCCAACAGTAGGATTTGTACCAATACTCATCATGCCAAAAACTACTGTTTTATTGATTATTGATTTTACAATATAGATGCCTTTTTTAGGAATAATTTTATAGTCTTCATCTATTCGTAAATTTGCAGTTGGGTATCCAAGTGTTTTTCCAATTCCTTTACCTCGAACAACAGTTCCGGGTAGCATAAAATTATATCCTAGATAAGCGTTAGCAATTTCGATTTTACCTTCCTGTAATGCTTTTCTAATTTTTGTTGAACTAATAGCTATTTCGTTTACTTCCTGAGCCGAAATTTCAATAACTTCAAAGTCGTATGTTTTTCCAAATTCGCGAAGATCTTCAATAGTTGCTGTTCTATTTCTTCCAAAGTGATGGTCGTAACCAATTATTATTTTCTTTACATGAAATTTATTTACAAGAATATCGCGCACAAATTCTAATGCACTTAAACGAGAAAACTCTTTTGTAAAAGGATGAATAATAAGGTTATTTAAACCTGTTTTTGCAAGTAATTGTTTTCGTTCGTTAATGGTATTAATTAATTTAATGTTGCTTTCTTTTTGAAGTACCATTCTTGGATGCGGGAAAAAAGTAAGTAATACCGACTCTAAATTATTTTTTTTAGCTGAAGTTACTAATTGTTTAATTATAACATTATGACCAATATGAACACCATCGAAAGTACCAATAGTTACGACACTTTGAGTTGTTTTTATATATTCTGAAGCTTGATTATAAACGTTCAACTTATTTTCCATTAAAGGTATTCATTGTATTTGTAATTCCGGCTAAGCCAAAAGATTTTATTGCTTCGGTTGCTTTTTCGATACGTTCGGGTAACAGTTGTAATTCATCATCATTCCATTCACTTAGCACATAATCGACTTGTCTTCCTTTCGAGAACTCATCACTAATGCCAAATCTAAAACGGTTATATTTTGTAGTATTAAGCATGTTTTGCGTGTCTTTTAATCCATTATGTCCGCCATCACTTCCCTTTATTTTTATTCTGAAAGTGCCAAAAGCAAGATTAAGATCGTCGGTTACAACAAGTAAGTTTTCTAATGGAATTTTTTCTTTTTCTAGCCAGTATTTTATAGCCTTTCCGCTAAGATTCATAAAAGTGCTCGGTTTTAATAAAATGAAGGTTCTTCCTTTTAACCTAAAAGTAGCAAGGTCGCCTAATTTCATTATTTCGAATGTTGCTTCATGCTTTTCAGCTAGCGAATCAACAATTTTAAAGCCGATATTATGTCTGGTATGTTTGTATTTAGGACCAATATTACCCAATCCTACAATTAGAAATTTTTTCATAGCATCCTCTTCAGTAGTAATACTTTTTGAATCTTTAAAAAATAAGTTTCTGAAAAATGTAATAAACATATTTTTAATAAAAGAAAATATTGAAATTAGTAATCTTTGTAAAAATAAAAAAGCATCCTAAATAAAGGATGCTTTTTTATTAAATATATTTTTTGAAGTGTTTTATTTTTCAGCAGAAGCATCAGGTTTTGCGTCTCCTTCAGCTGGAGCTTCAGCACCTTCTTCGCCTTCAGCAGTTCCTTCTTCACCTTCTTCATCCTCATCAACCTCGTCAGCAACAGCAACACGAGATGTTCTTATTTGGCATACTACTGTTCTGTCTAAATGTAAAATGGTAAAATCGTCGCCTAATAAATTTTCAACCTTCATAATATCACCAATTTTCATTTCTGAAATATCGGCATTAAGAATATCAGGTAAATTTGAAGGTAACGCTCTTACACGTAATTTACGATTCGTAATTCGCAATACACCACCATTACGTACCCCAACAGAATTTCCAGTTACACGAACAGGAATTTCCATAGTAACTTCTTTGTCATCAAAGATTTGATAAAAATCGATGTGAAGAATCTTGTCGGTTACAGGGTGAAATTGAATATCTTGTAATACTGCATTCACTTCTGTACCGTCTTCTAGTTTAATTACAACAGTGTGTACGTCTGGAGTATACACTAAGTTTTTAAACGCTAGGTCTGGCGCCGAAAAGTGTATGGTACTGTCTCCTCCGTATACTACGCAAGGTACCTTTCCAGCATTACGTAAGGCTTTGGTAGCTACCTTGCCCACGCTTTCTCTTTGAGATCCGTTGATTGTAATTGATTTCATTTGTTTATTTTATGTTTTAAATTTAGGAGCCTACCCCTACGATTAGGCGGGTGCAAATATGCGGTTTTTTTTCTGAAGGATAAAAGGAAATAACTCCTTTTTTCAATATAAATTACTGAAAACCACCTATAATCAATTTAAAAACATGAAGAATCATTGAAACGCCTCTATAGCATTACATTAAAAACTTAGAACTAATCGATTTATTATCATGAACACTTAACATTACCTGTGCGAAAAGGGGTGCACAACTAAGTACTTTAATTTTACTCGAATGCTTTTCTTTGTTAAGAGGAATAGAGTCTGTAACGATTAATTCTTTAAGCTGTGAGTTCTCAATTCGATCATAGGCATTTCCCGAAAGCAAAGCATGTGTACAAATTGCACGAACGCTTATTGCGCCTTGTTCGATCATTAAATCGGCAGCTTTTGAAAGTGTTCCGGCAGTATCTACCATATCATCGACTAAAATTACGTTTTTACCTTCAACGTTTCCAATTAAATCCATGTGAGAAATAATGTTCGCTTTTTCTCTTTGCTTATAACAAATAACTACATCGCTTTTTAAGAATTTCGAGTATGCATAAGCCCTTTTAGAACCACCCATGTCTGGCGAAGCAATTGTTAAATTATCTAAATTTAATGATTTTACATAGGGTAAAAATATAGTGGAAGCAAATAAATGATCTACAGGTCTTTCAAAAAAACCTTGAATTTGATCGGCGTGTAAATCCATAGTAATAATACGAGTTGCTCCTGCAATTTCAAGCATTTTGGCAATTAGCTTAGCTGCAATTGGCACTCTTGGCTTGTCTTTTCTATCTTGTCTTGCCCAACCAAAATAGGGGAGCACTGCCGAAATATGTCTAGCCGATGCGCGTTTAGCAGCATCTATCATTAACAACATTTCCATTAAATGGTCGCTATTAGGAAAAGTCGAACCAATAATAAAAACACGAGCCCCTCGAACCGATTCTTCGAATGAAGGCTGAAACTCACCATCGCTATAGGTTGAGGTAATAACATTTCCGAGTGGGATACCGAATTTATCGGCAATTTCATTGGCTAATACAATACTTTGCTTACAAGCAAAAATTTTTGGTTCTGGGAGGATATACCTAGACATTTTTGTGGTGGTTTAGTTGCTTGTATGCAAAGGTAAAAGTATTAGTATTTGATTACCAAAAAAGGAGGAAGTAATTATTAAAAAGTTATTATAAATTGTTTATTTTTGCCCTGCCTACCTTGGTTCGATTTGGGTAATTCATGGGGTTGGTCGACAAAAATGCTCAAGTGGTGGAATTGGTAGACACGTTGGATTCAAAATCCAATGCTTCACGGCGTGCGGGTTCGATTCCCGCCTTGAGTACAAATAAACCATCTAAAGATGGAAATGCAAGCGAGTTCCTTTTTTGGAACTCGCTTTTTTTTGGATTAAAACGACATGTTTCCTTTAATGGTTTTCAAAGTGACTCTTATGGGAACAAGGAGCATTGAGAGTTAATCCTGCCTTGAGTGAATTTTTAAAATCAGGAGTTTTTACTTCGACTTTTTTATTTGTTTGTCTGCTTCAGAGAGATTTAGATTTTGGCTAAGAGTTTGTTTTAAAAACTTTAGAGCATAAGATATTTTTAACAAAATTAATCGCATCAACATAAAATAATGGCACAAATTTTGCGTTATAAATTTAACTAGAAATAGTTTTTTTATCTCCCCACACATTTTTTGAGAACTTATTATAGGGTTAACTCCCTAAAGGATTTTTATTGTTAAATTTAAAAAAAAGTCGCTATGGCAAAAGAACCAATTGTATCAACATTATTTAGATTTATTACAACACGCAATCCACAGTTATTGTGTGAAGAAGAAAGAAAAAGGGGATTTATTTTTTTCCCATCAAATGAAAGGATTAATAGTTTTTTCCTAAAAAACTTAGATGATAACGCAGACAAAGACGTTAGAAGGACGTTTTTAGAAACTAGAACAGCTATCTATAGCTATTTAACCACAAGAGCTACTGTTAAAGCAGTAAAACCAGAATTGTATAATTTCTCTTGTTGGTTAATGAAAAGCAAAAGTACAGTTTCAGTAGAAGAAATTGCCGCTAGAACTGTTGCTCCTGCAACTCTTACACTTACAACTACTCAATTAATAAGCCTTTGGGACAATCTTTATTATCAAGTTCTTACAAAAAAATCAGATGTAGTTCGTGAAGCAATCATTCAAATGATTATTGCAGATAATTTCTTAAAAATGGATGATTCTGCTACAACAGGAACAGGAAAATTGATAAATAATGATATTCAAATTCAACGATTGGCAAATGCTTTTGTCGTTATTTCTGATAGATTAATAAGTAATAGCCCATCTATAGATAATGCTACTAAACGAGCTAATCAGAAAGATTATAAATATCTTGAAAATCAACTAGATGCATACGTGTTGGAGTCAAGAATTGAAGATTATAATAAAGCAATTACAGAAATTAAATCTGCCGTAAATCAAAATAGAACTGAAAACACAAAAGCATACGACACTGTTTATGAAACATATTCTAATGATTTGGTAACAGCATTTGAAAATGCTACTGAAATTGTTGATCCGACAACAAAAGAAGTTACTTATGAAAATTTAGTGCTACCAAAATTCAACTTTACATCAACAGATATTGATGAAGATGGATATTTAGATAGTAAAGTTTCAGCTACAAGTTTAGAAATTATTAAAACAAGTTTTTCAAATGGTCATAATAGTGAAGAAACTTTATTGAGTTCGGTAGAAAAGGAATTAAAAAAGTTAAATCAAGATTATTACAGTAAAATTAAAAGTAATAACAAGACGGCTTTATATAAAGGAGCTTTAATTACTACACGAGACCATAACCTACCTGCTTATAGTTTTTCGGTAAGTGCATTATCAAAAATTAATGACTCAGGTCTGTTGGGAATTAACCTAAGCCTTGTAACCGGTCATAAAAATGTTAATATGGATAGTGCTTCTTTTGATATCACTTTTAGTGATAACTCTGTTGTAAATGGAGTTTCTAGTATTTATACAAATAATAGTTCAGACACTATATTATTGAGCACTTCCCCAACTATTCTAAAAATTCCAATTGGTGTAACCTCTTTCACACTTACTGGTGTAATTACACTTGAAAATGATGAGGTTTTAGATATTACTTCTAAATCAATTATTATTGATGGTAAAAAGGCTAATGGAATAGCAACAAATAAAAAACTTGCAAAACCACCTACAAAAATAGAACATCACGGAATCAAAAAAGTGGGCGTTGCAGATTTTAGACGTGTAGAACAAGAGGTATGTTGTTATGTGCCAGGTGAAGTTTCAAGAATTGAAAATATTTTAGCTAGAGAATATAAAGAACGTTCCACAAGGTCACTTTTAAGCACTGAAAATACCACTGAAGATACCACTGAAACAGAAATTGAAAATCTTACAGATACTACTACAAGTGAAAGAAATGAATTAACCTCAGAAGTATCTAGTATTATTAATGAGGATAAATCTCAGGATTATGGTGCTTCAGCAGGAGTTGAAGGCAGATTAGGTACTGTCAATTTTTATGCTAATGGTTTTTTCAATGGAGCTTCATCTTCGTCTTCCTCTAATTCTAACACGACTTCTCAAACATATGCAGAAGAAGTAACGACAAGAGCTTTAGAACGAGTTGTTCAAAAAGTAACTAAAAAACGAACTTCAAGAATCTTACGCGAATTTGAAGAGAATAATAAACATGGGTTTGACAATCGAGGCGGTGATAGTCATGTTACTGGAATATATAGATGGGTAGATAAAATCTATACAAATAAGCTTATCAATTATGGAAAGCGACTTATGTATGAGTTTAATGTTCCTGAACCTGCCCGTTTTTATAAAGATTCAATCATTCAAATCATTGAAGGTGAAGCTGGAGAAGTTCAATCTAATATTCCTGGAGGTCTTATTTTACCAAATATTCCTCAGCACCCTAGTGTTTATTTACCGAATGGTCCTGAAGATTTAGATGTTGGTAATCATCATTGGATTTCGGCAAAGTATAATGCAAAAGTCGACGCAACTCCAGAAACATACGAATATGTTGGAGCTTCTGTGACAAAATCAGAACAACAAGGTGATGGAGGAGATGGAACAAATAAGGCTGTATCTACAGTAGCAAAGGTGCCAGATGGATATAAAGCTATTGCAGTAAAAACTACAGGACAAACACATACTACTCACGGACGAGAAGTTAGAATTATGGTTGGAGCGAGAAATATGCCTGTTAATAGTTCTTCATTTTTTAGTATTGAACCATCTTTAGAAGAAGTACCAATTTCTGCCTTTTTTGAATGGACTTGGATTGCAAGTATTAATATAGTTGTTAAATGTCAGATAACATTAGAAGCATATCAGCAATGGCAGAATGAAACTTATGAAGCAATTTTGACCGCTTATAATGATAGAATTGATGAATATAACAATGCACTATATGCAACATTTGTTCCTGAATTATCAACCCCTGAAGATGAGTCTAGGCTTTTAGAGTTTAATCCATTATTAAATAGAAGCCTAGAAAAAAGAGAGCTTAAACGAGCAGCAATAGATATTATGGCAAAACCATTTGGTGCTGTTACTGCAAGACATAACTATGTGGGGGATTCTACTACGGATATTAATCTTAGTAGTTCTTTAGATCGTCACGCCTCTTATGTTAAGTTTTTTGAACAAGCGTTTGATTGGGAAATTATGGCATATATTTTCTACCCATATTTCTACGGAAGAAAATCCGATTGGAAAAATTTGTTTTTACAAAGCAATGGCACCGACCCTATTTTTCAAGCATTTTTACAAAGTGGAATGTCAAGAATGGTTGTTCCTGTTCGTCCAGGTTTTGAAAAAGCCGTAACCTATTTCTTAGAAACAGGAGATTTATGGATAGGTGACCAATTAGCGATAGATAGAGACGACGATTTATATTTATCAATTGCAGAGGAAACGCAATCTGTTGAAGGGAAAGTAGAAAAAGAATGGGAAACTAGAGTGCCTACGGCATTAACTATTTTACAGGCAGATTCTGCACCTCTTAATGATAATGGATTGCCCTGTTGTCACAATGAGTTAGAAACAGATAACCTAGCTTTTGGAACGAGTGTAATGGTCGCAAAACCTGACACAACTACACCGTAAATGTAATTTTAAAGACCACCCTTTAAGAGAAGTCTGGGGAGATGTAACTTGAAGGTTGGTTTTTATTTTTTTTAATTTATAAATATTTGTAAATGAGCACAGAAGAATTTGAATTACTTATAGCAAAAAACCGACCTCATGAAGTTTTTAAACTTGATTGGAATAACTATTATTCTTTAGATTTTGCTGATACTTTCTTGCCTAAAATAAATCCCTATCGAGAAACTGGGTTATACTTATTTGATGGAGCATCTTTATTTACTAGTATTGGAATATCAGAAAAGAAAATATTGTCTTTAACTAACGATGATTCCCTTATAACTAACATTGGTTATACTTATCCAAAAGGTGTATTAGCCGAAAACAGAAAAGATAGAATAGATGTTACATCCAATGAAGTTATTTCCTTTATGGAAATAGACCAAGATGATAATATTGATGTCTTTTTTAAATTTGGAACAAATTTCAAAACCTTCCTTTCCAATTATCTTAAAGACACAAATAGGAATGAATCTGTTGACGCTTTAGAAAGCACTGTTTATAAGACTAATACTAACGAAGTTCAAAGTTTTTTTCAAGATGGTCTAGTACAGTATACTATGATGCAATTTGTGCTTAATAATATAGGTGTTGAAGTTGAACTTTTAGAATCACTTAATGATTTTTTCAATTTAAAATTTGAAGAACCCTTAGTTTTTTTAGATGATATTGAAGAAGAAGAATGTGAGGATGGATTTTTAGAAAAGTTAACTAAAATACTTCCAACTAGAAATGTTCCTCCTCAAAATTTGGATTGTGAAGTTAATTTTTATAGGTCAGAAGACCAATTAAATGGGAAGAGTGGGGTTTTTGATACTGGATATCAGGGGGGGTTTGGATTTGATCGTTATGATGAAAAGTTAAATGGGAAAGGACAACTATCTGTCAAATACTTTCCAATAATTAATATAATTGATAAAGAATATAGAGCTCCATTCCTTTGTTTATGGCCAACTAAGACAGATGTTTTTAATTTAACAAAAACTTCACTCAAGTTTACTCCTATCTCTAAATCCATTATATGGATAAAAATAACTCAAGGTGATGGAAAAGATTTTAGTAAGAGTGTCGGAAATTTATATTATGAAACAGGTAGTTCAAAATTATTAATAAATGGAAAAGAAAAAGGAAATTTATTTAAAGACATAGCTTCAACTCCTTTTAATATTGGAGATGAATTTTCAATTGAAGTTAAATGTACAGGGATTATTAATGATTATTCATTTGTAATATTTAGAGAGACAAATAGTTCAGGTAAGATAGTAGGTATTTTAAATATAGTTCCAAATAATGCCATATTTACAACAACAGTAAATTTAATTGATGTAAAACTTTCTTCATCAACTAGTTTAAAAAATGTAAATAAAGAACATCCTTTAACAAAACCTCTATTTGATTTTTTTAATCAAAATTCATTTAATCAAGCACTTATTAATATTAATATTAACCCTAACTATCAGACTTTACAAATTAATAGAAGATTATTAGATAAAACACGAATAGATAATTATGGTTCTGTTTATTTGCCTTCTAGTGTAAAAGAAAGTTTTCATAATGAAGTTATTAGTACATATAATAATGAGTTAGTAATAACAGAAGGGAATAAAGAAGCTCAAAAAATTGCCGACTTAAAAAAAATTATTGATAGGATTGATGTTTCTCCAATAAAAAATGATCTTTCAAAAAAGAAAAAAGATGTAGCAAAAGAAGCATTACGATTAATAAATTTATTAATTAAAAAATTTAAGAAACTTAAAGGAAAAGAGAATAGATTTAATAAAACTTATTCTGATGAAGATGTTGTAAAAGAAATCAATAGCTATAAATTAAAAAGAAATATATATAGAATAGCTCTTTATGATGAGGTAATTAGAACCATTCAGATTAATAAGAATTTTGCAAAAAAATATAAAGGGTACGAAAAAAAAATTGAAGAATCAATTTTGAATAATAAACCAATAACTAATACTGTTTCTAGTATTTCTGCTAATACTATTAATAATATTTATATGTTTTTACATGATTATGTTGAATCATTTAAAAATGATCCATCTGTTAAAAAAGGAGGAATAGCAGGTTTTACTACAACTGGTGATGGTTATGTTCATATGCTAGATTTAGCATTGAGCCATAAAACTAAGAAAGAAGAGTTGATTGCACACGAATTAGGGCATTCTTTAGGACTGAAACATATATTTGAATATAATGAAAAGGATATAAAAAAAGAGTTTGACAGTAGTATTAAAAAACTTGAACAGAAGAAAGAAAAAGATTTAAAAAATTTAGTTAAAAATAAAGGAAAAGAAAATATAGCATTAAGAAGTATCTATAAACAAGTTGAAAAAACTTTTATTATAATAAAAAAAGAAATTGAAGCATTTAAAAAAAATAAAGACCTAAAAAGCCTTGATACATGGATAAGTGAGCAAAATACTAATATTTATATTGAAGTTGAAGATAAAAGATCAATTACAAATACAGGTAAATCTTATATTGAAAATGAATTTTCACGTAAGAAAAAATTAGCTGAACAAAAAAGAGATAAAGAATTAGAAAAAACATTAAATTTAAAACAAAGTTCAACAAAAGAAAACTTTATGGATTATGATATATCTAAACGTAAAAACTTTTGGTATTGGCAATGGCGAGAAATGTACTGTAATAGCTCTCCACTAAAAAAAAACTCTAAATGATTTTACTTAAAAATTTTATAACACTTTCCTTATATACAGGATTGCTTTTGCTTACAGTTTCCTGTATTTCTTTGAATTTAGAAGAATCATATACTAATCTAGGTAAGAGATACGATATTGATTTAATACCAAGTCCGTTTACTTGTGATTATATTTATGTATATACAGATATTCGCACAAATAAAAAACTAAACGGTTATTTTAAGTTAAAAGAACAACTTGATAGGAGGTTTGTTTATGCTTCTTTTTTAGGTGGGAAGTATCATGGAGAGTATAGGATATATCAAAGAGGCAAACTAAAAGAAATTTCTAGTTATTCTTATGGAATTAAGAATGGAAAGGAGATTAAATACACGGAAATGCATGATTTCGATAATGAAAAGGACAAGAAATACACCATCATTTCTAATTATGATAATGGAAAACTTGATGGAATTCGGGAAATTTACAGAAAAGGAAAGTTGATACAAAAAACAAGTTATAAAAATAAAATAAAGAATGGAAAAGAATATAACTTCAACTTACAAGGAGACACATTAAATATAATTGACTATACCCTAGATATAAATGTTTGGCAACCATCACTAAAAGGTCGTTATATGAATGAACAGGATAAGTATTTTTTTGACCAAAAATATAAATTTAAATTTATTGGAAAAATAACTATTACTATTGAAAATAAAATGGAAGTTTATAATGAATTCTTCTGGGAAGACGAAATAATATCCTATAGTAATAACTGTGAAGAAAATTTATCTTGTTTAATAGAATATTCCAACAAAGAATTTATGGTTTATTATTATGGTAGGGGTTTTTATTATACATATGAACTATAATTTTTAATATAGTAGTTTACTAGTATGAAAAACAAGTTAGAAAAAACCTTGAAAAATTCGAAAAAGAAATCGAAAACATTAAGAATCCTCCTAAAAATAATTAGTGTATGGCTATTAATTTTTGCATTTACATCCTGTAAAGATAATTGTGATAAAGAGTTTTTAAAAGTTTTGGATGCTGCTGAGAAAGGTAATGTTAAGGTTGTAGAGAATTATATAAATAATGGCGGTGAATTCTCAGACAATTGTTTTGATTATAAAAATGGAAGAATGGGAGGAACTAGGGACTTATTAAGCAGTGCATTGGATTCTGAAACTATAGCATTAATGAAGCTTATTTGCAGCAAAATAGATACACTAGAAGAGAACACAAAATCTGTAATGATTGATATTGCTTTAAAAAAGAAAGATGATGATTTTCTAGAATTTTTAATAAAAGAAACTGATGCCCATGTTACATGGATTAGAGATATTAAACTCTATTCCTTGAAAAATTTAAAAAAATTAAATAAGTATAATTATAATTTCAACTGGAATAACCCATATAATGGTAATACCATATTAATGTGGTATGTAAATAGTAGTAGAATTAGTGAAGATGATTTATTAGAAATTGTACAATATTTACTAGTGAATGGTGCTAATGCAGATATTAAAAATAAAAGAGGCGAGACCGCAGAGGATATGGCTGTAAATAAAAAAGTAAAAGAGTATTTAAAAAATTTAGAATAATTAATAAAAACAAAAAAATAATGAAAACAAATTACTATTTAACAATTGGACTTATCCTTTTAACATTTTTTTCGTGTAAGTCTGACGATGATTCCAACCAATCTGAATATCCGAAGACAGTAAACATAAAATTTGAAGTTGTTTCTGATGCAAGTCTTGGAGGAGATTTTACAACAGTAATAGATAATGATTCCCAAGATCATTTTAGTGGATTTCCATTTAGTTTTTCTTCGACCCAACAAGAAGTAAATATAGGAACCTACTTGAAGTTGATATATTCTCAAAATATTTCTCCTTTTGATGAACATAATGCAGAACTCAGAATATTAGTAAATAATGAATTAGTAGTTTCTGAAACATTTTTTATAACTGAAGACAACAATTCGGGTTTTATAGAATATACATTTCAATAAAATTTAAAATAAATAGGCTAGATTACTGTATCGATTTATAAGGTATTTTTTTTATTGTAAATAATATTATCGCTTTTAGTACGAACAGTCTTTTGTATTTATTAAAAAGTTTTATTCCTTTTTGTATTTTTAGCTCATGAATATTACCAAAGCCATCGAAATAATTTTTAAGAGGTTTTTGCCATCTCCTTTTACAATTGCAATACTACTTACATTACTTACCATTGCCTTAGCTTTTTTCTTTACCGGGGATGCTAAAAATACAGATCATTTTTTAAACATCTTGTCATATTGGGAGTCTGGAATCTGGAATTCTGACCTGCTGGTATTTGCTTATCAAATGATGCTTATATTAGTTTTAGGTCATATTTTGGTGTTAAGCAAACCCATGAATAACCTAATTTTATTCTTAACTAAGGGAGTTAATAGTACAACAAGCGCTGTTGTTTTAGTAAGCGTAACCACGTTGCTTGTCTCATTTTTTAATTGGGGTTTAGGGTTAATATTTGGAGCAATCATGGCAAGAAAAGTTGCAGAAGCTGCTCAAAAAAGGCAGTTTGATATTAATTATCCTTTGGTGGGTGCTTCTGGTTATATCGGACTCATGATTTGGCATGGTGGAATTAGTGGGTCTGCACCACTTAAAGTTGCAGAAGCAAATCACCTTTCAGGTTTAATGGCAGGTATAAGTGATGAGGCAGTACTTAATCAAATACCAACATTAATATCGACTGGTGAAACAATTTTTAGTTATTGGAACTTAATTCTCTTCGGAATACTATTAGTTGTACTTCCAACCTGTCTCTATTTTTTAGCTAAAAGAGCACCCGTAACTCCTGTTAATATTACCGAATACAAACCTTTTTTTGAAACTTCAACGAAGTTAAAAGGAGCAGAAAAATTAGACAATTCTAAAATATTCGGAATTGGCTTTGGGGTTCTTATTCTCATAACTTTTTTCTATCAGTATTTCGAAGCCCTTTCAAAACTAATTTTAACACCAAATATGCTTAACTTTTTTATGTTAGGCTTGGCGCTATTATTACACGGTTCTTTTAAAAGCTTTTTAAATGCTGTCGAAGAAGCTATAAAAGGTGCTTCAGGAATATTAATACAATTTCCATTGTATTTTGGTATTATGGGAATCATGAAAGATAGCGGAATGGTACTATTAATTTCAGACTTTTTTGTTTCTATTGCTACCGAAACTACATTGCCAATTTTCACTTTTTTTAGTGCAGGATTGGTAAATCTTTTTGTACCAAGTGGTGGCGGACAATGGGCAATTCAAGGTCCAATTGCGATTGAGTCGGCTTTAAAACTTGGTGTACCACTTCCAAAAGCGGTTATGGCTTTGGCTTATGGCGATCAAGTAACTAATATGTTACAACCTTTTTGGGCCTTGCCATTATTAGGAATTACAAAGTTAAAAGCCAATGAAATTTTACCCTATACTTTAATACTTATGATAGTTGGTAGTGCTGTGTTTATTTTAGGATTACTAATTTTTTAACTCTTTAACTGTGCCTATTTTTTTATCTGAAACTTTAGAATTTCCAGACCCTACATCTGCTAGCGAAGATGGTTTACTTGCTATTGGTGGCGATTTAAGTGTCGAAAGATTACTTCTTGCTTATAGAAACGGAATTTTTCCGTGGTATAGTGATAATCAACCCATTTTATGGTGGAGCCCAAACCCGAGGATGGTTTTATTTCCAGAAAAATTTAAAGTTTCGAAAAGCCTTCTAAAGAAGATTAATAATAATGAATTTAGAATAACCTTCAATCAAAATTTTAAAGAAGTAATAGCAAATTGTTCAGCAATTAAAAGGAAGGAACAAAATGGTACATGGATAACTTCTGAAATGCAAGAAAGCTATATAAAACTTCATAAAAAAGGTTTTGCGGTTTCAGTTGAAGTATGGAATAAAGATGAACTTGTTGGAGGATTATACGGAATAGATTTACATGATTCAAAAATATTTTGTGGCGAAAGCATGTTTAGTAAACAAACAGATGCCTCAAAAATTGCATTTTACTTTTTAGTCAAAAAACTTTCCGAAGAAAAATATAAATTAATAGATTGTCAGCTTTATACCGCTCATCTTGAAAGTTTAGGAGCTAAAGAAATTCCTAGAAAAACATTTCTAAAATATTTAAAAAGTACTACTTAATTATACCGTTTATCGATTTTATTTGGATAATAATCTAAAAATCAGCATATTTATCAAAATATTCTTACATCCCCACACTTATGAAGAATCGTAATTTACTTTTTAGCCTATTTTTTTTAGGCTTTGCTTTTACAGCTGTTTCACAAACTCAACCTGTTAAAAAAACAGATGTAAATAAAGATATTGACGTGCTTGTAGTATACGAACAAGTTGTCGAAGATGGTTATGGAACCGTTCAGATTTATAAAGATTTGGCTAACGGACATTACTTTAAAAGCAACTATATAGCTGCAAAAAAATGGTACGAAAAACTATTCGAACTAGAAAAAACTACCGATGAAACCTTAAAGTTTAGATATAAGCAAACTTTAAGAGCATTAAATTTAAATGGTAAATAAGTTTCTTAAACTTCGTGATATCTAAAACAATTTGTTGCATGATCGTTTACCATACCTGTGGCTTGCATGTGTGCATAAATAACTGTTGAACCTACGAATTTAAAACCGTGTTTTTTTAAATCGATACTAATTGTATCGCTTAATGAGGTGTTTGCAGGCATGTCTTTTTGCGATTTAAAGTTGTTTTTTATAGGTTTTCCATCTACAAAATTCCATATATATTTACTGAAACTGCCATGTTCTTTTTGAATTTTAATAAACGCCTGCGCATTGGTAACAGTTGCATTAACCTTTAGTTTATTTCTAATAATTCCCTTGTCTAATAAAAGCGAGTCTATTTTTGATTGAGAATATTTTGCTATTTTTTTATAGTCAAAATTATCAAATGCCTTTCTGAAATTTTCTCGTTTTCGCAATACAGTAATCCAGCTAAGTCCAGCCTGAAATGTTTCTAAAATTAAAAACTCAAAAAGAGTTGCATCATCATATACCGGAACACCCCATTCGGTATCATGATATTTTAAATATAAAGGATCTTTTCCCGACCAAACACAGCGTTTTTTTCCCATAAATTATTACTTTTGTGAACTAAATAATTTGTATTAAAATAGACCTTATTTTATAGGCATTTAATTGCGAATACAAGGTAGTAAGTTTTTTAATACTTTTTCGTCTTACACAACATGGAAAAAATAATAGTAAAAGAAAATACTGCAACACTAATTGAATCTATTAATAAAGCTATTTCATACGATACGTATCGAACTTTAGTTAAGAATCATGTCGAAAATAAAACCAATACAGGTGCTAATCAAACTTCAGCATTAGCAGAATATACTTTTTTAAATGATAGACGCATGAAGCGTTTAGACAAGACTTTAAAAATTGCTGAAGATGTTGAAAATATACTTACTAATACTACTAAAAAAATTACTTGGTTAGTGATTACCGAAAGTTGGTGTGGCGATGCTGCTCAAACTATACCAGTTATTAATAAGTTGGCTAAACTTTCAGAAAATATCGATTTAAAAATAGTTTTACGAGACGAGAATCCCGTGCTTATGAATCAATTTTTGACAAACGGAGCAGAAGCTATTCCTAAGTTAATTGCTTTCGACACTGAAGAAAATGAAGTTGTTTATACTTGGGGTCCGAGACCTTCTGAAGCTACAAAAATGGTAAACGATTTTAAAGAAGCATATGGTAAATTAACAGCCGAGTTCAAGAAAGATTTACAGCTATGGTATACGAAAGATAAAGGCGAAAACACAGCTAAAGATATAGCTACTCTTGTTGGCCTGGAAAATTATATGTAATAGTCCCTATTTGATTGGTTTTTGAACTTTTTTGAAAGCTAGAACGCAGTGCATAATTTATAGCTTCATCGATTAAACATCCATTTGTTGTTGTAGAAGATTGTTTGTTATAGCTAGTTTTTACAACAGTTCCAAGCGCATTAACCTCAATATTTATCACTATTTTTCCTGAAGCCTCACAGGTGTATACCGGGTTTGGAAGTACGAGTGCTTTTCGACCTAACAAATTATAGGAAATGGTAGTTTTTCTTGAAGAAGAATTAGCTTCTGTGATGCTTTTTTCTTCGTTTTGTTTTTTCTGAAAGTCATTGATTTCCGAATCATTTTTTTCTTCTGAAACAGGAGTATTGGCATTTAAAATTGCCTCGTCCATTTCTGAAATTTTTTCTTCGGTTTTTTCTGAAGTAGTTTTGCGTTCGTTTTCTAGATTTTCAATAAACTCTTCGGCTTCATTGTAGGCTTTATGTGTTTTTATTTCAGCGTTTTCTGAAGCTGTTGTCGCGAGTTTTTCTTCATTTATTATTTCTTCGGAAACATACTCGACATCGTAAACTTCTTCTTCAGTAGAAGCTTCATTATTTGAAAGTTTAATACTAAATAATAGTAGTATTAAATTTCCAACCAGCAAGGCAGTAATTAAAAAGGATTTGTACGAATAGTTGAAATTCATACTGTAAATAACGAAATTTTAGCGTAATAATTAATTCTTAACTATTTAAATCTGTTTCAAATTGTTCGATAGATAGTGCATCGTTAACCGAAAAGCCACCAATTTTAGTTCGTTTTAATGCCGAAAGATGTGCTCCATTATTTAAGGCTTTACCTAAATCATGAGCTAATGAACGAATGTAAGTTCCTTTACTACAGGCTACTCTAAATTCTATTTGCGGAAGGTTAATAGTTGTAATTTCAAATATAGAAATATGTATTTCGCGCTTCGGAATTTCAACTGTTTCGCCACTTCTTGCATATTCATACAATCTTTTTCCATCTTTTTTTAATGCCGAAAAAATAGGTGGTTGTTGTTTAATATCGCCAATAAACTGTTTAGTGGCTTCTATTATTGCTTCCGAAGTAATTCCTGAAATATCAAAAGTAGTATCAATTTCTGTTTCTAAATCGTAGCTTGGAGTTGTTGCGCCTAAAGTAATTGTGCCTGTATATTCTTTATGTTGCGCTTGGTAGGTTTCAATTTTTTTTGTGAATTTTCCAGCACATAAAATCAACAATCCTGTTGCTAAAGGATCTAGCGTTCCGGCATGACCAACTTTTATTTTTTTAATAGAATATTTCTGTTTAATAAGCCAACGCACTTTGTTTACTACCTGAAAAGAGGTCCAATTTAGTGGCTTATCAATTAGTATCAATTTTCCTTCTTTATAGTCTTCTAGCGTATTCATAATTAGTTGTAAAAACTTACAGAAATTGCTATTAAACCTACAATAACACAATATATTGCAAAGTACGATAGTTTGCTTCTTCTTACAAGCGATATCATCCAAGTACAAGCAATTAATCCGCAAATAAATGCAGCAATAAAACCTAAAATTAATGGTGTAAAGTTTGCAGTTTCTGTAGAGAGTTCGCCACTAAAAATGTCTTTAGCGATTTTTCCGAAGATAAGAGGAACGACCATTAAAAAAGAAAATCGTGCAGCTTTCGATTTATCGTTACCTAATAACACCGAAGTCGATATGGTAGCGCCGCTTCTAGAAATTCCTGGAATCATTGCAATAGCTTGTGATACACCAATGATTAGTGCGCTTAAAAAAGTAACTTTTTTACCAGTAGTTTTCGATTTATCGGCAAGCCAGAGTAGGAGTGCTGTAACGAGAAGCATACAACCAACTAGTAAAACGTTTCCGTTAAAAAGGGCTTCTAATTCGTCTTCAAATAAAACACCTACAATAACTGCAGGTATCATCGATACAATTATTTTTACTGAAAATTTAGTTTCACTATTCCAATTAAATTTGAATAAGCCGCTTATAATTTCCCAAACATCTTTTCTAAAAACAACTAAAGTACTTAGGGCAGTTGCAAAGTGAAGTACAACTGTAAATAGAAGGCTTTCTTGTGGGATGCTGTCGTTTCCTAAAATAGCTTTCCCTAATTCTAGGTGACCACTAGATGAAACGGGTAAAAATTC
>Ga0256847_1000601_pt1 | contig 21924 bp, 26 predicted proteins | sample TeddybearmetaG_FD_189099 | JGI IMG/M metagenome (GOLD analysis project Ga0256847, IMG submission 189099) | Hydrothermal vent microbial communities from East Pacific Rise, Pacific Ocean - Teddybear | ecosystem: Environmental > Aquatic > Marine > Hydrothermal vents | place: Pacific Ocean: East... | reverse complement strand
AACAAGGCGGAGAAGTTTGGCGGTTGCGGGATGGTTTGGGCGCAGCGGCGCCGGGACCGAACGGTGATGGCTCTATTCTTCAAAACCTGCTGGCGGCTATGACGGCAGTTGAGCCGGTCAATTCAAACGGCATTCAAGGTGTTTTTTCGTCCACCGAAATGGTTGCACACTTTTCCTCGCTGACTGGCCAGACCAGACTGCACCATGAGACCGTTCTATCATCAACCGTCTCACAGCACGCATTGCTGGCGGAAGCCGAGCAAGCCACATCTGGTGTCGATATCGATACGCAATTGCAGGACTTGTTGCTGATCGAGCAGGCCTACGCAGCGAACGCGCGGGTGATAGAAGCGGCGAGCCAGATGATCAATCGTCTGATGGAGATCTAAGATGCTGGTTTTTCCTCTGCCCGACAGTCTGGTCACCGCGAAACTATCGCGAACCGTCGCTGATTTGCGTGACCGTATTAGCGTCACATCCCAAGAGGCTGTCACCGGGCGCTATTCGGATCTGACCGAGCATTTGGGCGGGCGGATCGGGTCGGCCATGCTGAGCCGGAAAGCGCTTGACGATATTGGTTTGGATCGCACCCGGCTCAGTCTTCGCGAAAACCGTCTCGACATATTGCAACGCAGCCTGAGTACGGTTCAAAACCGCACAATCGGGCTGGATGCCCGAATGCAGACCGCATTGGGCTTAGGTGACGCGTACTCGATAACCGGCGTCGCGCGCGATGCAGTGGCAGCTTTGGAAGATATCTTCGCGGCGCTGAATGTTCGCCATACCGAGCGGTTTCTATTCTCAGGGGATGCCACATCCACGCCGCCTTTCGGGTCGGTCACCGATTTGCTCAGCGAGGTTGAGCAAATCGCCACGAACGCTACGGACGCGAGCGATTTTTCAACGGCCATTGATACATATTTCGATACGTCTGGCGGTGGGTTTCAACAAAACACTTACAACGGAACGCCAACAAGTTCGGATGCAGAAAGCGTCACCGGGATTGATCCTGCGCTGCTCGCAGTGATGAAGGGATTGGCGGTCATGGCTGTGGTTGGGGCAACTGAAAACCTGCTCCCTGAAGCCGAGAGCACTCAAATCCTAAAATCGGCATCCGAAACCTTGTCTTCCGGGCAAACCGCCTTGACCACATTGCGCGCCGATCGCGGTCTGGATCAGGCGCGAATTGAACACCAGAAAGCAACTCTGGATGTCGAGGAGACGATCCTGACGGCGCAGTTCAATCAATTGACGGCGCGCGATCAGTATGAAGCCGCTTCAGACCTGCGCCAACTCGAGAGCACTCTGGAAGCCTCCTATCTGCTGACATCGCGCTTATCCAATCTGTCCTTGCTGAACTATCTCAGGTAAACCAATGAAACGATCCCGCTTTCTATTTGCCCTGCTGGCATTCACCTTTCTGGCTTGGCCTCAGCCCGCACAAGCGCAGACGCGGCTTCGTGACGTGGTGGATGTTGAGGGCGTACGCCAGAACGATCTGGTTGGTTACGGGATTGTGGTAGGTTTGAACGGCACCGGCGATTCGGTACGTAACGCCCCTTTTACCGAAGATTCCCTGTCGCATATGCTGGAACGCCTCGGCGTCAATGTCCAAGGCGAAGATATCAAACCGAATAATGTTGCGGCCGTACTGGTAACGGCAGTCTTGCCTTCATTTGCGCGCAACGGCTCGACGATTGATGTTTCCGTCGCCTCGATAGGCGATGCCCAAAGTATCGAAGGGGGTACTTTGATCCTGACCCCTTTGAAGGGGGCGGACAATCAGATTTATGCGGTTGCGCAAGGCAGCGTTCTGGTCAGCGGGCTCGATGTCAAGGCCGATGGCGCGCGCGAAACGCGCGGCACACCGACCTCCGGCGCGATCTCCAACGGGGCCAGAATAGAGCGTGAAATCGGCTATGACTTTAATAATCGTGAGACCCTTACGCTGGCCCTGCGAAACCCTGATTTCACCACAGCCGCGCGGATCGAAGATGTGATTAACGGCGCGTTTGGAATGCAAGTGGCTGCGATGCGCGATCCCGGCACCGTCGACCTTGATCTGCGGGCTATTCCAGGCTCTCCAGCCCGCATCATCGCGCGTATCGAAAACCTCTCAGTTTCAGTGGCCACTCCGGCGCGGATCGTGATTGATGAAAAATCCGGTACAATCGTCTTGGGCGAAGACGTCACCATTTCGAAAGTGGCGATTGCGCAAGGTAATATCTCAATCAAGATCACTGAATCTCCGGTGGTCTCTCAGCCTAATCCATTTGCCGCAGGCGAAACCATCGTTCTGCCGCGCTCACGGATTACAATCGGCCGAACCGGCAAGGACAAGATCGCCATTCTGGAATCAAATGTCACTTTATCGCAATTGATTTCTGGCCTGAATGCGCTGGGGGTTTCACCGCAGGAAATGGCCGATATCATCCGCTCAATGAACGCCGCTGGGGCCATTCATGCTGACCTGATTATTCGCTGAGTTTTCAGATCCTAGCTTTCGCCAACCGCTGGTTTTTCCAGCGTGATCAGTTCGCGCCGTTTCAACCCCATCAAGGCGGCCAGAAAGTCACGGTGCATGGTTTCTGTATCTTCTGGCGATACAGGCTTCGCATCCTTGAGTTCTTCGCGCAATTGACCTGCCATCCGGGACGAGATATTATCCAGCAAATACTCCACAACAGGCGCATATTTATCCTGCAGGCTGGCCAGAAGGTTCAGCATCGTGTCTGCCTCCAGTTCACGAAACACCACAGGGACAGCGACACGTGGCAGTATGTCAGGCAAACCTTCAATCGTGAACAATGCACCTTGAATGGTTTGCAGCTTGGTTTCATGCTCGCTGCTCAGGAAGCTGACCAGACTTTCGCGCTTATCGCTCGGGATCAGGCTAAGCAGCTCACCTATTGCCTCAAGATGCTCATTGGCGTCATCGGATGCAGCTTGCTCGATGTTCAGAAATTCCATTTCCAACATCCGTCCGATGACCATATCGATACCCGGATCGAGTTGTTCGCTTTCAACCATATACCCCATCATAGGCACCAGCTTGTCCTCATTCAGGTGGCACAGGACATCGGACGAGATTGAAACATCCAGTTTGCGCAAGATCAAGGCGATGATGTTCGGCGTCAGGCCGTTGAGGTATTCGGCAATTTGCTGCGGTTGCTTCTGCTCCAGACGTGCCCAGACATTCTGCGATTGATTGACACCTGGCACCTCTCCGGGATTGCCTTGGTCCAGCACGAGACCCAGACGTTTGGAATCGACAAGACTGGTAATCAGCTCCTGCGCCTTCGATTTTCCGCCACGCAACGCGCCGGCTGAACGGCGAAGATGAGACAGGAAGTCGACAACAATCTCGACCAATTCTTCGCGCGCTATGAAAGAGATATCCGCCATCGCCTCTGCCACTTTGGCCAGGGCGTGATCATCAAGCTTCTCGACAATTGGCTTTGCCGCGCTCTCGCCAAGCACGGTTATGATCACAGCGGCGCGCTGCGAAGGCGTGATGCCAGTTGCGCCCGGATCGCGCGTACGCCGCGGTGCCGCATTCCCAGACCCAGACTTGGTTTCCTGATCAGATTCTGGCTGAGCACTCATCCGGCATATCCCCGCAACACGGCCTCGGTTATTTTCAACCACCCGTCAGCCAGAATAAAGAACCCGATCTTGAACGGTAATGACACCACAGTAGGGGGCACCATCATCATACCCACCGCCATCAGCACCGAAGCCACAACCAGATCAATCACCAAAAATGGCAGGAAAATCACAAACCCGATCTGGAAGGCATGTTTGATTTCAGACAGCATGAAAGCAGTTGTCAGCAATGAGAAAGATGGCGCTTCCCCATCGACAACCGGACGATTGAGCGCGTCCCCCAGAACGAATAACGCTTCTGGGTCGGTTCGCCGCATCATGAAGGTCCGAAACGGCTCAGTTGCGCGGTCCCAGGCTTGTTGTTCAGTGATCAGGTCACTCATGTAAGGCGAAATGCCATTCTCCCACGCCGCCATGAAGACCGGCTCCATGATAAAGAAGGTCAAGAACATCGCCAAAGCCATAATCATCATATTTGGCGGTGCCTGCTGCACGCCAATGGCTTGGCGCATGAAGGAGAAGACGATGACCATAAACGGCAAACAAGTGACCATCATAGCAATGCCCGGCACTAGGCTGAGCACAGACACCATCAGGAATAGCAGAATGATCGAACTGCTGAGGCCGCCCTCGTCTGGCGCGTTCAGCAGGTCATCGATAACCGGTATCTGAAGCCCCGAAGCCTCTTGCGCCTGCGCTGGGAAGGCCAGGCCCACCGCCGCAATCAACAAAATGAGACAGACGCGGTAGAACCGCACTGTCCGTTCTTTGTCAGTCATGGGTCTGTTCCATAATTTCGAGGATTTTTACGGCCAGCGCCCCCGCATCCGTTTCCACGAGCTCGGCTTTGGCAATCACTGTATTATCGATGATCAGATCGACCGGGTCATCGATACGTGAGGCGAGGGGCACGATTGATTCTGGTTTCAAATCGAGAATCTCGGAAACGCTGAGCCGAGTCTTCCCGATCGATATTGTGACGGTCACCGGCACGCCAAAAATCGAGCGCTTGTATGAGTTTGCGTTCGACTCATCCCGGCGCTCGCTAACCTCTGGTTCCGGTTGGCTGTTTTCGGGGTTCACCATTATTCTACACTCCCATATTTGGTTTGGGCTGGACCCAGCTTGGCAAGACAGGCGTCCAGTAGCCCATTAAAATCGAAATTGAGGCCACCCGTTTGCCAAGAAATATCGACCCGGCCCGTGACCGAACTTTCGGCCGGCACAAGCGTGCAGCGCGACGATAAAGTGCTGGTTCCATCAATCACGTGCCGAAGTTTTTCCATCAGTGAGGGCGGCGTGTGAATGACCACGCTCGCCGAAGATACGGGTATCAATTGTGGCAAATGGCAGCCGATTTCCTCAACCATGAAGAGCTCAGACAGTTGCGGAAACAATTTGGCGGCAATCGATTGAACCGCCGTGACAACCTGTTCCCCGGCTTCACGCTCAATTCGGTCAATTGTTTCTGACAAGGCCAAGAGTGTCGTTTCAAGGGCTGCGGCGCTTGCATCTGTCTCAACATCCGGTTCGGTCTGCTGCTCCTGATCGGCGCGACCCGGTGCATCCGACCCGGTTGCCGCGTCGGGATCAGCGCCTTGTAGGACAGGCACAGCCTCAACCTCAGACGTGTCGAAACGCAATGACTGTAGCGCGCTCAATCCGGGCATCGCGCTTGGCACATCAAAGCGCGGCAAGTTGGTCGAAACAGCCTCACTCATTGACCGCGACCTTTTGATCTTGGGTCAACCATTCCTGTAACAGGGCTGCCGCTTCATCCTGGCGTGAGCCGGTATAATTGACCAGATACTCAAATGGGTCCGGACCAGGTGCGGGCGCGTTGCCATCCGCAGTCACAAGCTGTGGCTCACTTGCCAAACCATCCTCGCCAACCGGCTTGTTGGCCAGAAGTGGCCTGACCACGCCGACGGCCAGAACAATAACCACCACGCCTAGCAGAAAAGCCTGAAGACCGGACCAGAAATAGCGCTCCAGCAATTGTTGCATCAGACTTGGCGGCGCAACCAATTCATCTGCGACGAGTTCCTGAAATGGCATCAATTCCACCGTCAAGGCATCACCTTGGTCAAGCTCAAGGCCGGCACCAGAGACGATGAGTTGTTCAAAATCCGCGATAATCTGTTCGATCAGTACAGCCGGGTCTGCGACGGCCGGATCAATACCCAGCGCTTGTTCATTCAACAGGACAGCGATCGAAATACGCTCAATCTCGCCGGGAAGCGTTTCTGTTTCGGTACGCGTCTCATTAATTTCGTAGGCGACGCTTTCGGTTGAATTCTGGATCGTGCTTGAACCTGCCGCACCTGCAGCATTGCCTGCGGGCAGATTACTGGAAACGGTCAGAGCGGGTGAGCTACCCTTACTGGTTTCACTCATATCATTGATGTTGCGACTGCGAATAACCCGCGATCCCGGATCATAGGAGACCGATGATATGCTCTGGCGCTGGCGATTGACATCCATCGCCACTGATACCCGCGCATTGCCAGCCCCGACCCGCGCCTCAAGCAAGCGGAGGATTTTCTGTTCCAGCCGCGCCGCTTGTGTATCAGCCAGAAGACCCGGCTCTTCAACATTATCAATATTAGGTCCAGCCAGAATGCCCTTGCGCGGATCAATAATCGCCACAGCGCTTGGTTCGAGCCCCGAAACCGCCAGCGCAACCAGATACTGGATCGCCTCAGCTTGGCGCGCGCTCAGGTCATGGGTCGTGTTCACTGTGACCGAGGCTGTGCGTGCAGGTTGCGAACGGGCAAAACCGGAACGCAGGCTGGTTCCGATATGCACCCGCGCCGATGTGATGCCCGGTATCGCCAGAATGGTGCGGGTAAGCTCGCCCTCTTTGGCGCGCCAATAGGCGGCATTGTACATTTCCGAGGTGACCGAAAAGCCGTTAATGTCATCCAGTAGCTCATAGCCCTGCACTGAAGGCCGCGGCAGGCCATCCTTCGCGAGGGCGAAGCGAATTTTGTCCCGGCTGCTCGCAGCAATGAAGATCGCACTCCCCTTGATGTCATAAGCGACACCGCGTTGATCAAGCTCCTCGATAATCTCTCCGGCGTGTACCGGATCAAGTCCGGAATATAGCAGCGCCATAGGTTCCTGCATGGCGCCGCGAACCATGAAGGAGATGGCAAACATCACACCCAGCACGGCGCTGGCTAAGATCAGTTGCCGGGCCAGAGAGAGCGTCTTCAAAGTTTCCAGGAATTGCATATGTGGGCAGCCCATTCTGTGTTTAGCTTTTGCATTGGTTAAGATTTGGGCCGAAATCGTTAACACTTCCTTTACCACAGGTTGATTTATACATTTATACAACTTATAGTTTATGGAATTCGCAATGGCAGAAAAACCTGACCAACAACCCAAGGCAAAAACGGGTGGCGGTGTGTTCGCAATCATCACACTCGCCGTGGCAGCTGCCGCAAGCTCTTTTGCCACCGTCTATCTGCTCACCCCCTCTGCAGCCATCGCGGTTGCAGTCTGTAAACCTGACGATCAAACAATGGCTCAATCCAAACCTCAGATTAGTCCTGACCAAACCTATGTCGAATTGTCAGAAGTGATGATTACAATTGGCAGTGCACCAGCGACTCGGTACCTGAAAATGAGCCTGTCGATCGTCACCGAAAAGGATGGCGTCAGCACCGTCAAAGCGGCTGAACCTGTTTTGATCGATGCATTTGTCAATTATCTTCGTTCGGTTGAACTCAGTGACTTCGAAGATCCCGGCTTTTATGCTCGCATGCGCCAACAATTGGCGCGTCGCTCAGAGCTCGTTCTCGGTGGAGGTGTTTCTGATGGTGTTCTGATCACCGAATTTTTGTTGAGGTGAGACAATGAGTGTACAACCATCTGATATTGCTATTTTTTTGGTATCTTTCGCTGCCTGCGCTTACTGCATTGTACTCAGCCGCCGTTTGAAGACATTGCAAAATACCAAAGACGGCCTTGGCGCAACGATCATGGCATTGTCTCAATCGACCTCTGCTATATCGAGCACAACTAAAGAAGCACGAATGCAAGCGGAAGAAGCTGCTTGCAGGCTTGCGCAATTATTGGCTGAATCAAACCAAATGTGCAACCAACTGGAGCTCCTGACACAGGACATGAAAACCACCCATTTGAATATGACCCAACAGATTAACAACACCCAGATCGAATTAAGCACTACGATGCGAGGTATCCTGGATCAATCAAGGAATCGCATGATGGATATGTCGGCTCTGATTGGGAAAATGCTTGATTTGACCAATATTGTAACTACAGATTCTGGTAAGCTAGTGCATAGGATTGATGACAGCATTACACGTCCTCGTACAAGCCGGGATTATCGCTATGAAACCTAAGTTTAAAAACCGTTCGAATGTTCTTTTGATCTTGGGCGCTCTGTTCTCTATCGGTGGAACTATTCGCTTCTTACCTACCAACCTAGCAACTGCAGAAGAAAGCCAGCCTATTGAGCAACCGGAATCAGAGACCGAAGGCCAGTTGATCTCAACGCCCCTTGGCAACCTGCCAGACACCGATCAAGTCTGCTTCACTGGTGACACCGCAGCTATGCTGATAGAAGATCAAAAGGAGCTTGTAAGAGAGACAGAAGAACTGCAGGAGCAGAAGCTCTCACTGCAAACTTGGCAGGAGAAACTCAACCGCGACAATGCTGATCTGCAAGCTATTCAGAAAACTCTGGAAGACCGTTGGCAGCAGATGCAGAACGCATCAAATAATGACATACAGCATCTTGCCCAAATGTATCGCGCCATGAAACCGGATCAGGCGGCATCGATCTTCAATCAGATGGATCCCGGGTTTGCTGCAGGTTTTTTGAGGCTTATGCCAAGTGATCAGGCAGGATTGATCATGGCTCGAATGCAGACAAGCAAAGCCTACATCGTTAGCGTGAAACTAGCGAGCATGAATGATGACATTCGATTAGCCACAGTATCACAACAGATGGTCGAACCCTGATCAATTCAGCATCGGCGGCGTGTTGTAAAGCGGGCTTTTTCACCCCCACATACTCGGGCAAGTGACGACCTCATACTGTCTCATTGCTTTTCACTTGCCACCCAAATGGGGCTACTTCGACCCGGTCCCGCCCGTTTCGTTTGGCAGCATATAGAGCCTTATCGCAGCGCTCAAGCGTCGGAACGATGTCTCTGTCAGTATCCATAGACTCGCTTATCCCGACACTTATGGTGATGTTAAAAGCCGCTTTCTCGCCCTCGAATCTCAACGCTTTGGCCTCAATGCGCAGTCTATTGGCGAGGATTTCCGCTTGTTTCGGAGTGGTTTCAGGTAGAACGATGGCGAACTCTTCGCCGCCTAGACGACCGATCAGGTCCTCTTCGCGCACAGACTTGGATATCATCTCCATCAATTCAGTCAGGACCTGATCACCAACAGCATGGCCATGAACATCATTAACTTGCTTGAAGTGATCGATATCAATCATCAGGGTTGCTAGTTCTAGATTGTATCGGTTCGCTCGCCGCACTTCCCTCGCTGTGAAATTAAAAAAAGCGCGTCGATTCAATGTTTTGGTTAGAGAGTCTGTCATTGCCAGCTCGTAAAGTGTGCACTTGTCTTTCTCTACCTCAAGCAAATCACGGACTGCATAGCGTCCGGCACTGCGCAAACAGATGTCGTGGCCAACTAGGTGTGCGAAACTTTCCAGTATCTTGAGATCAGCACCAGCAAAAGGATGTGGTTTGTTGTGTATCAGACACAATGTGCCAAAGCGTTTGCCCTCAGGGTTTCGCAACGGCACCCCAGCAAAAAATACAACCTCGGGAGAGCCGGTCACGGCCGGGTCATTTGAAAAGTATGCATCCTCCCGGGCGTCTTTCACAAAAAAACCACGTTCGGAAAGGTTGGCGTGAGCACAAAATTCCTGCAAACGATCACGGCTTGTACCGGATACGCCATGTGAGCAGCGAAACCAATCCCTGTATCGCTCGTTCAATGCGGCCAGAACAATAGGCACCCCAAAAACCAGAGCAACGGTGTGAGCTGTATGAGTGGCATCATATTGCGCAGCCCCATCAAGGATCTTGTAGCGCTGCAGAACCTCATTTTTCTGTTGTTCAAAACTAAGTGGCGGGTAGGTAATCACAAATTCAGGCCTCGATCAGCATCCGTTTTCCCGTTGTACGGGAAAAACATTATTTTTTTGTGTGCTTTGGTACAACGCTCCAGTTTTAGTGGAATTCGCTGCTTCCTCCTGATCGACACTGTCTGACGGCCTACCTGATGCCCGCGAAAAGCTGGAGTGCTGGGGTAAGACTACAATACGAAAAGATCGCATAATCCCATCGAAAATAAGTCCCCGGTATCGCTCATAAATCACGCAAGCGTCACCAGCTCGCCCGTGTGATCAAAGCCGGAAAACTCTAACCGATAATGTGACCTGAGCCCTGACCTGCGCCCCAATTGGTCCCTCACTTGAATGGAGAGTCTGTCACAAGGAGACAGACAATGCGCAAGAGCAGATTTACCGAAGAACAGATCATCGCGATCCTGGCAGAACAGGAGCGCGGCATGCCGACGTCCGATGTTTGTCGCAGACATGGCATGAGTTCGGCGATGTTCTACAAATGGAAGGCCAAGTATGGCGGCATGGATGTGTCGGATGCTAGACGGCTAAATACACTGGAAGGCGAGAACGCCAAGCTGAAGCGCCTTCTGGCCGAAAGCATGCTCGACAATGTCGTTCTTAAATATCTGTTGGGAAAGTACTGACGACGCCCCGGTTGAGGTGGGATGCGGCGCTTGATGCGATGTCGACACATGACATCTCGCAGCGCCACGCATGCGTGCCATTGCAGGCGAACGTCGTCGGTTCGGGTATCGGCGCATCGGTATCATGCTCGAACGGGAGGGCATCGTGATGAACCACAAGAAACTGAGACGGATCTACAAGGAGGAAGGCCTTGCCGTGAAGCGCAGGCGTGGTCGCAAACGCGCGACCGGCACACGTGAACCAATGCCAGAGCCAACCGGGCCTGGCGTGCGCTGGAGTTTGGACTTCGTATCAGACACGTTCGGAGCGGTCAGGCGGTTCCGCACCCTGAATGTGATCGACGACTATACCTGCGAGTGTCTGGCACTGGTGGCTGACACATCGATCTCTGGCCATCGGGTCGCCCGCGAACTGGATCGGATTACCGGCTCTACGGCAAGCCTGAAACCATCGTCAGCGACAATGGTACGGAACTGACCAGCCGGGCCATTGTCGCTGGCAGAACCGAACCGGCATTGCCTAGTATTATATCGACCCCGGTAAGCCGCAACAAAATGGCTTCGTAGAAAGCTTCAATGGCAGACTACGGGATGAATGTCTGAATGAAGAAGTGTTCGACAGTCTGGCCCATGCCAGGCGCATCCTCGCCCACTGGCGACATGACTATAACCACATCCGGCCTCACTCATCGCTGGGCGGGCTTGCGCCAGCAGCGCGCCGGGCGCTCGAGCAATATGGGAGCACCGCTCCCAACGCGCTCGCCAAGCCTCAAACCATCAACTATAGAAAGGCCAGACTCTCGTTATGAACGAGGGAGCAGAAGGGCTCAGGTCAAATGGTCCAACCTTGGGTCTCAGAGTATATTTCTCTGATGGTAGAATATTTTTGTGGTCGGAAGAGTGCACGCCTTCATGCAGCACGGACCATCGATCCGATGGACTCCAATTCAGTCTCACGCCGCAACAAGACATCGATATCCTGCATAGCTGAAAACGCGAGAACATGCTCGGGGCTAATTTCCTGTATATCGGTTCCCTCAGGAAAAAGGGCTTCTTTCCAGAGCTTTAGCTTAACAAGCACATCCTCGAACGAATCTGATCGTACAGTTGCAATATCTTTGATCAAGTTGAGTTGATTTTCCAGTTCTGAATCGGCTAAATCTTCAGTGTCAAGCTCCTGAGCATATTTTCTCTTGCGAGCATCAGCTTTTAACCAGTGCGATCGATAGGTATCGATTGTCTTAGAGTTCTTCATTTCGTTCTCCCAACTTTCATACAGAGTGATTTCTGAATTTGCCAACCACCACAAGTAGTAATATTGATTAATCAACAACTAACTCTCCTGGTATGATAAATTTACTATCGGCCAAGATTGACCGCTCGCAGAACTATAAAAACCGCCATAAAAGCTTGCACGAACTAGCTTTCTCACTTCGAAGCCGCAGCTAATCAACAACATCAACGCTTCAGTCAGCGACTCTACCAAAGGTAGTAATTTGGTGAGTCTCGTACCTGAGCATCGTTGCACCTAATGACCTCGCGAATCAGTTCGCCGACACGGCAGAATAATGCAGCTAACTACAATCAGGATCAGATTTTTGAGTTACATTGCAATAACTGCACAAAAAATACACCGACAGACTCGCTGGATATTTAAAAGTACCGCAATGAGCGCAATGTGTACTCTTCTATCTCGAAAAGGCACATCCTGGGACGCAAGTGCCTAACTGAGGTATCAGCGGGTTAACGCAAACCTAAACGAATAATTAACATCTCGCTCCTTACATATAGTAAGCCTAAAAAGGGGGATATCCGATGACAGATGTTAGAACACCAACGTCGATAGATCAGATAGTGGGCATTCGAATTCGTAAAGCGCGGCGAGAGGCAAAGCTCTCACAGGAAGCTCTTGGAGAACTGTTAGGTCGAACATTTCAGCAAATCCAAAAGTACGAAAAGGGTGTCAATCGCGTATCTGCCGGCGTTTTGTTTGAAGTCGCACGTGTACTCAACAGAGAGCTCTCGTGGTTTTTTGGAGAATCTAATGTGCACCGCCTACCCGCCCATCGAAACACTGACTCAATAGAGTTTCGAGAATGCATGTCGATTCTAACTGAACTCCGCGATAGCCCCTCGCTTGGGTCAGTCCGCGAAGTGCTCAGGCTTGCAAAGAAGCTATCTGTCGTCGATGCGTCTGCTGCCAAATACGGCTAGCTACCGCTTTTGCTCATTTCGAAATATCAACTCGGCGGCGTGTGACTCTGCTTTTTGGATAACTCAGCTTAAGATTCGTTGTGGCGCTAGTTTTTAGTTCCACATCGTATGAATGGCGTATTCAAGCAGATTGCACAACATCGGTCTCAACCCTCCATTCATGCTGTTTTGAGCTATATTTTGCTTCTTCGCAGCTTCGCCATCTAAGTGCCAGTGCGAGAACAATATCCAATTCTTGGAGGAGTTCAGCTCTAGATTCATCCCCGATACGCTCAGATCCTTTGATGATATCAGTTAGTGCATACACCAGAAAGCAAAACGAACCCGATGATTTGTCATCTGAACTTTTTAATAGCATTTTGACTTCTTTCTTTTCAAGTTGCGTGACAAATCACAAGCGATAACATGTCATGTTTAACGTTCAAATTTTGTGTTGCGGCTCGTGCGGCTAAATCTCGATATATCTCGATATCGATGGCACCGATGAGAATGATTTGGCGAATCTGGGTTTGGAGGAGCATTTCGATAAATCCTTCATTTTTGAGCAACGAAGGGCCGTCGATGCAGTAGATGGACTCATCTCGGCGAGCCGTGCACGAGGGAATAAAATGCCCTCTCGGCGGCCAGCTTGTGACAACATGAAGGATCAAATCCTCGCGTTGCCGTGCCTCTGATAGTGCTGCGGTACAGTAACCAAGCATCTGGTGTCTATCCGCTTGGCTAAAATTCACATGCTCGTCTTCAGACGACAACTTGCAAACAACAACTGCGTTCCTCATCAAGCAGCCTTATCCCCGTAACCACTTCGATCCAAAGACGCGTCGAGAATTCCGGGTTTATCCCACTCACCTTCCGGTCGAATCATCAAGTAGGGATCAGCATCTTTGCGAATTGCTTTGGGGTGTGAGCGCAATGGAATGTCGATTTCATAGTACTCGAAATCTGAAAAGTAAAAACTTGGTCGAGATGTGCGTAACTCACAATGAAGCATTCGAGACCATAACGGCCAAAGGCGGGCCTGAATCTGGGCAATCATCAGTCTGTAGCCTTTGCGTGACGCAAACTCAAAGGCGTGCGCAAGAAGTACCGAAACTACTTTCGACCCACGATGCCTGGGCATCACACATACCCTTTCTATTTTCCCGAAACTGGCAAACCACCGCAAACGTAGCGTCGCAACTGGCTCGCCGCCATGAAATGCCAACAGATGTGTCGCGGACAAATCGTTGCCGTCGAACTCCTCATCGAATGGACAATGCTGCTCTCCAATAAACGCCACAGATCGAACAATGCTGACCTTATGAAAGTCGTTAAGGTCTCTGACGAGACGAACCTCAAAAGCTGCCAAATCGACGTCTTGTGGTTGGCGTCGAAGTGCCAATTTACCGATAGTTGGAGACGTCAACATCACGCGACCTTCGATGGAATGATAAGTGCTTCTTGTACGAATAGCTTTTCGGCACCGTAGCCGGCGGGTTCAAAACCTAAGCTAATCATTGAACGGGCACCGTCTTCAGTCGCTGCGCGAGCAAAACAAGGAACGCTACCAAACATTTCCAACCGTATTGTGGCAGAAGCCATCATAATATTGCGACGTGCCCGCTTGGTGGCCCCGGCATAAATACCGACATAAACTCCTCCGCAGATCTCCCCGTCGCTTGAAAGGTGCTGTCTTGATGTCTCCGACGGAGAGAACTCTCCTGTTCGAACTGCAGTTTCACCTTCAATCGACAGTGGAACAATCAAGAATAAGCCATCGACTGGGGTTCCGGTAACCCAAGCAGTGACACCTGTGACCTGATGGACATGGACGACTGACTCGGCCGAAGCGAGTTTGGCACCGATCAAATGCTCGCCCAGTACAAGTAGCTCATCGATTTCAGATCGGGTAGCGACTCTCAATTCGTATACTCCCATCCGTGTTTTCATTTCCTCGCGATCGAGCAAAAATGGAACTATCTGTGGAAAAATTCCCTTATTGGTTGATTTTATCATCAAACCATCATCCTTCTCGTGACATAGGGTTAAGAGTCACACGGTTTGAAACATCCGGCTTCTGCAAATACTGGAAGGGTGTGTTGCAAATTCTTAGTAAGGGGTGGAGGACGTTATCGAACGGATCGATTGGGATAAATTGAAAGTGTTTCGCGTTGTCTCCGAACTCGGTAGCATGAACGCTGCCGCTTCTAGGCTGGGCGAATCGGCCCCCACAATTAGCCGCAAAATTGATGAACTTGAGCGCAGACTGAATGCTGTGCTGTTAGATAGATCACCCAGAGGTGTTCATTTGACGGAGGCGGGAAAGAAGGCCGTGAAGTACGTCGACATGATGGCTGACGCCGCCGACCGCGTCAGAGCAGAAGTGAGCGATTTCGATAGACAAGCGGAAGGTCGCGTAACAGTGGCAACGGGGGACGGTCTAGGTGCACACTGGATCGCGCCGCGCTTACCAAAGTTCCATTTAGCAAATCCAAAAATCGAACTCAGACTTCGTATCCTCGACATGACCCCAGATCTTCTGGCTGGGGAGGCGGATATTTCTATACAATTTTCCGAACCGGCAAAACACGAACTTGTAGCAAGGCGTCTCGGTGTGTTGCATTACATGTTTTTTGCCTCGCCAGAATATTTGAAAGCATACGGTCAACCGGAAAGCATGTTTGACTTGTCCAATCACCGCCTGATGCTTCATGAGGGGTACGTGCAACAAGTTGAGCGCTGGCCTCAAAAAACGAAAGCATTTAAACAGCTGCTTGATTTGGCATTGGTGACCAATTCAGGGGCCGTTATGATGTCAGTTTGTGCTAATGGTGGAGGTATTGCTGTGTTGCCATCTTATGTCGCGCAGTTAGATGCCAACCTAGTGCCTTTGAAACTACCCGAAGTCGCGCCCATACAATTCTGGATGACTTACACTGAAAAGGTTCGAAGGCTGTCAAGGGGACAGCTCGTCCTCGAATGGCTGCGACAAACATTTGATACAAAAGCGCATTCATGCTTCCGCGATACGTTCATCCATCCCGGAGCCGGCCCACAGGGTCGCATGATAAATATTGCGGAGGAGGCAACTGATGCAACTAAGAGGCGAGAGCACGAACTATCGTGACAGCTGCGCGGAGCTTTTCGACATTTAGGGAAACTGCGGCCTCAAACAGATCGCGCTGAAGAGCACTCAATTCACCGTGGTTGCTCTCATGCACACTACTAAGCGTACATTCAAAAGGGAAAAGCTCCAGAATCGGGACCTTCAGTTCATTCGAAACGCGAGCAATCATCCCACCGCTTACGCGGCTAGCACCAGTTTCATACTTTTGGAGTTGTTGCATACTGACCCCTAATCGGGGTGCAAGCTGCTCCATTGACAACTCAGCTAATCTTCTAAAGCGCCGAATGTTGGCACCAATACTAACGTCCACTTCGGTGGGGCTTCTCACGGAGTGCTCTAGATTTAATTTTCTAACATTCATCTGAGTATCCTTTTCCTCTATCATTCTGGTAGAGTTATTTCAATATTTATGGCCAGCAGGGGAGCATGTGCATTTTTGCAATACCGCATTCAATTCTTTGCGACTTCATAAAACTCCGACTGGTGTTAATATCTGAAATGGGCGTGCCGTTTGTCTGAATTCTTTCAGATATGGAGTTCTATGATCCACTCTAAGGAGTTTCATTTTTATGGCGACAAATGAAAAGAAGCGCAAAACGCTCACATTCGTCTGTATCGTCTTATTTTTCGACACCGTTGGGCTCGGATTGATCCTTCCTGTCATGCCGGAGCTAATCGTTCAACTAACAAGTTTGTCAAATAGTCACGCGGCCAAGGTCAGTAGCTATTTGCTAGTGACATACGCCTGCATGCAGTTTCTATGTGCGCCGATTTTGGGGGCCATTAGTGACAGGATAGGGCGGCGGCCCGTATTGCTGGCGTCGATGCTGGGTTTTGGGGCGAATTATCTCCTGATGGCAATTGCTCCAACACTAATTTTGTTGTTTGCTGCACGTGCAATATCTGGAGCATTTGGAGCAACTTACTCGGCTGCGAGCGCCTGTATTGCAGACGTTACAGATCCTGAAGAGCGTGCACGTTATTTTGGCTTAGCAGGAGCAGCAATGGGAGTTGGGTTCGTTGCAGGTCCGGCTCTCGGAGGACTATTTGGGGAGCTCAATCCCAGGCTTCCCTTTGCGCTCGCCGGAATGTGCATACTAACTGCAACAGTCTATGGTTGGTTCAACTTTCAAGAAACTTTGGAGCCTAAGGACCGTCGGAAGTTCGACCTCAATCGCGCGAATCCCGCTGGTAGCATTACTTCCTTGTCGCGACATCCCTCTATCTTGCTCATTTTAGTCGCCTTATTCTGTCTGCAGGTGTCCAAGCAATCCTATGTGAGTATCTGGCCCTTCTTCACAATTGAAATCGCAAACTGGAGCCCAGTTGATATTGGGATTTCGACTGCGGTCTACGGCTTAATGTTAATTCTTGTGCAGGGGCTTCTACTAGGTACGGCTATAAGATTGTTCGGCAGTCGTACAACACTGATGATGGGACTATGTCTCGGCTGCGCCGGCTTCATCATTCTATCTTTCGCAATGGGACCCATCGCAATATATTTCGGCATAATCCTCGGAGGTTTTAGCGAACTTGCGATGCCCGTTTTGCAATCGACACTGACGCGGCGTACTCCTTTGGACGCTCAAGGCGAACTACAAGGAGCGATATCGAGTTCATACAGCATGTCAGCGATCATTGGCCCATTCGTGATGGCACATGCATTTGCAACTTTTACGAACGGCGGGCGTCTGTACTTCCCAGGCGCACCGTTCGTGATTGCTGCAGCCTTGGTCATGATTGCGATAATGGTTCTGTCACTTGGAATGAACCACAAACATACGGCTCCAGCTTCGTTGAATTGAATCCTAATGTACTCTTGGATTCTAATTCGCACTTCGCGCCTCCTCGGGTAGTGTCAGTCTAATGCGAGCCAGTCTCCGTAGTCACTAAGGTGGCCGGTATTAGGCAGCCAGATGCCACATCCATCGCGTATGCTGACGCATACTTTCATGACAGATATCGATCCCGCGCTCGTGGAGCAGGTCTTCGACATTCCGTAATGAAAGTGGAAATCTAACGTACATCATCACCGCAAGACGGATGATTTCAGGTGACGTGTTGAAATAGCGAAATGGGTTTTTGCTCGTCCAAATTCGATATCAGGTACGCGTTACACCAGAGTCACCGTTTACTCTGACAGTGCCATCACTAGTGACTAAAATGATCAAAAACTCGAGCAATGCGCTGTATAGAAACCATGTAAGCAGCGGTCCGTAGATCTGGACAACGCTCATCCGAGTTCTTCAACTCGCGCATGGCAATGTAAGCCGATCGCATCGTATCATCTAAACCAGAACGAACTAAGTCAATTTCTTCAGCGCCATTGGCGACGGCCGCCTTGAAGGCTTGATCAAGCCCGTTTGGTGAAAGTGCTTCCAATTGATCGATAAACGCCTTGTTGCGTGCCTCCTCTTGGCGCCTTTGTAGGCGTCCAAACCGCATATGTGAGATGTTCTTCGCCCACTCAAAATAGGATACAGTAACGCCACCTGCGTTTGCATACAGATCTGGAATGATCGTGTGTCCCCGATCAACGAGGATATCGTTCGCTTCAGCTGTTACCGGACCGTTTGCAGCCTCAATGATGAGCGGCGCTTTGATACGAGCTGCATTGGCTTGCGTGATAACGCTTTCACAAGCCGCTGGAATAAGAATGTCACATGCATGCTCTAACGCCATTGCGCAGTCAGCGGAGTACGTTCCACCTTTAAAGAACTCCAATGGTTTGCGGCTAACAATGTGATGCTTCAATGCGTCGATATCAATACCATCTTCGTTGAAAATTGCGCCATCACGCTCTATGACACCCGTGATCTTTGCACCGTCTTCTGTGCTTAAAAATTTAGCCGCGTGATACCCGACATTACCTAAGCCCTGAACGACAATCCTCTTATCCTCCAAGTTGCCGTCAAGCCGTGCAGCCGAAACGTCGTCCTTGTGGCGGAAGAACTCGCGAAGCGCATACTGGACACCTCGCCCAGTTGCTTCAGTTCGGCCGGCAATTCCGCCAGTATTTAGTGGTTTGCCAGTCACACAAGCACGTGCATTTATATCGGTTGTATTCATTCGGCGATACTCGTCAGCAATCCACGCCATCTCTCTCTGGCCTGTTCCCATATCCGGCGCAGGAACGTTTTGAGATGGACTGATAAGGTCACGTTTGATTAGCTCATAAGCAAATTTTCTTGTGATCTTTTCGAGTTCAAAAGGCTCCCACTCCAATGGATCAACAATAAGACCGCCTTTCGATCCACCAAATGGAGCCTCTACCAACGCGCATTTGTAAGTCATAAGAGCTGCAAGAGCTTCGACTTCATTCTTGTTCACATCAATTGAAAAGCGAATCCCGCCTTTGGCTGGCTCCATATGCTCGGAATGAACAGATCGGTACCCCTTGAAACTATGCAGTTCTCCACGCAAGCGTACGCTGAAAGACACTTCATAAGTAGAGTTGCAAGTTCTAACCGCCCTCGCGACATCCTCAGGGAGGTTGAGAATGCTTGCCGCTCGATCGAACATCAAATTTACGCTCTCAAGGAAGCCAGTCGCGAGCGATGTTTGGGCCTGGTACGTCATAGAATCTACCTTTTATAGCAACACCCCGATACACTACTTATGGTTGATTTTTTGCTAAGATGCAGAAATTACAGGCATGATGCAAGTATTGGAAATATCAGCATACGCGTCAAATAGCTGCTTAGAACTGTACTAGACCTGCAGAGACAATGGAAGGCTACTCATCAATAGCCGGCAAGAGGCGACTCGCGTGAATTCTATCTAGAGTTGATTATTTAGACTCTGTTAACCAAGGCTGTCTACCCAAAGGTTATAGCTCTTAACTCCGGCTATGCAGCACTATCTATCACCACCATCGATTGAAAGTGTCGACTTGCGGGGCACGTACTCCAAACCGTGCCCCGCCTTTTTGTTGTCTGATAATGCCTGCTCAAAGACTAATGCTCGCTTGGGTGCTGCCAGTCGGGATCGTCCACGCAGCTTTTTGAGTTGTGGACCATATCGACTGGACTTCAGAGGCACGTCGAGCATTGCTGTTGGTGTCGCCTGGAACAGTCCGGGCTCGTCTCAGTGGGACAGGATGATCTTGTCCTCAAACACTGGTGATAAATATGACCACGACAATCGACGCCCCGAAAGACGGCACAAAGGAAGCCGCGCTGGTTTCTGCGCTTGGCGGCAAAGGCAAAACGATCAAGCAGTTTACCTCGCTGCTGAACTGGCAACCTCATACCGTTCGAGCTGCCTTCACTCGGCTACGCAAACGAGGTTACCTGATCGAGCGCGTCCCACCTGCCGGCAAACTTGCCGCTCGGTTCAAACTGAAACCTCAGAGTGCCAAAACGTGATGAGCCTAGATGCACTTCAAACAGCCACCCGCGACGAGTTGAAGGCTCAATGGGAACAGACCATAGGCAAGCCGCCGCCTCCGCGGATCGGACGGGTGACAATGGCCCGCATCTTGATCTGTGACCTGCAGTGGAAACAGTGCGGCCAGTCTAAGACGGCTATCCTGCGTAAGCTACGCAGGGTGGTCTCTGCTTCAGAGGGTACCAAACCACTCGCCGGGTCAGGTGCCCGTCTGATCCGAGAATGGAACGGACGAGAGCATGTGGTTGATGTTCTGGCCAATGGCTATCTCTGGAACGGTAGAAGATGGCGCTCCCTGAGCGTTATCGCCAAAGAAATCACCGGGACTAAATGGTCAGGTCCGCGCTTCTTTGGTGTCGCAGCATGAACAAGGTCCGCTGCGCCATCTACACCCGAAAATCATCTGACGAAGGTCTGGATCAGGCGTTCAACTCGCTGGATGCACAGAGAGAAGCCTGTGAAGCCTATATCAAGTCTCAGAAGCATGAAGGCTGGAAGGCGCTTCCTACTCTCTACGATGATGGAGGAGCATCCGGTGGCAATCTTGACCGTACAGCACTGCAGCAGTTGATGGCCGATGTGGACGCCGGACGGGTGGATATGATTGTCGTTTACAAGATTGATCGGCTCACCCGGTCCCTTGCTGACTTCGCCAAGCTGGTAGATCGGCTGGATGCAGCCGGAGCTTCGTTCGTGTCTGTCACCCAGCAGTTCAACACCTCGACCAGCATGGGCCGGCTCACGCTCAATGTATTGCTGTCGTTTGCTCAGTTTGAACGTGAGGTCACCGCCGAACGGATCAGAGACAAGATTGCCGCCTCGAAGAAGAAAGGCATGTGGATGGGTGGGCTCGTGCCACTTGGCTATAACAAGTCAGATGCTGGACTGATCATCTGCAAGCCAGAAGCTGTAACTGTCAGAACCCTGTTCAAGACTTATCTGCAAGTAGGTTGTGTTCGACGGCTGAAAGCCTATGCAGACGCCAATAAATTACGCACCAAATTTCGAACGACCAAAGAGGACAGACAGATAGAAGGCAAGCCGTTCTCTCGTGGTCGGCTATATCACCTCCTCGCCAACCCGATCTATGTCGGCAAGATCAGGCACAAAGATGAGGTCTATGATGGACTTCATGACGCGATCATCGACGAAGAGCTATGGGACAAGGTGCAAGCTCAACTCTCAAGTAATGCCTCTAATCGCACATCCAGAACAAATGCATCCAATCCATCTCCGCTAGCTGGAAAGGTGTTTGATGCGGATGGGCGGTCTCTGACGCCCACCCACGCGACTAAGTCTGGAAGACGATATCGCTACTACGTTTCGAAACAGTCGGAGAATGAGAATGGTCGCAACTGGCGAATATCGGCTACCGAACTGGAGGCTGTTGTTTTGAGCGCAATGACTGGCAACTTAGATTTTCAGCATGACTTGGAGCGTTCCGATAAAAATGCTCATTCCCTACCCAACCTCATGAGCCTCGTTACACGTGTTCAAATCCATGATGAGCATTTGGATATCGAAATGCAACTTGATGGAAAACCAGAACCTAAGACCATTGCAGCTCCATTCACTCTCAGGCGACGCGGTGTAGAAACCCGGCTTATCCTTGGCAGCACCATGTATCGTGAGGTTGATACGGTTTTAGTCAAAAGGCTTTTACGAGCCTTTGATTGGGTTGAGAAAATCAAATCAGGATGCTCCATAATAAGCATCGCGGTGCTGTCAGTCTAATGCGAACCGGTCTCCGTTTCCTTTAAGGCGACAATCATTAGGCAGCAAGAAGTTGACGCCATTCGACAAGCGCGGCATTTCTTAGATCTTTGAATTTGTTTCTACGTTCG
>Ga0256847_1000600_pt1 | contig 21933 bp, 21 predicted proteins | sample TeddybearmetaG_FD_189099 | JGI IMG/M metagenome (GOLD analysis project Ga0256847, IMG submission 189099) | Hydrothermal vent microbial communities from East Pacific Rise, Pacific Ocean - Teddybear | ecosystem: Environmental > Aquatic > Marine > Hydrothermal vents | place: Pacific Ocean: East... | reverse complement strand
GGCAGCTTGCACACCAAAAGTGTCTGCTGCAAATATTGACGTTTTTAATCCCTCATTCAATCCAGTACCTATACTATTAGAAGGACTAAAGAAATTCTTTACAGAGTCGAAACCTTTACTAAAGGTAGAACTAGCGCTCTTAAAGAAGCTAGCACCTCCACCATTACCTGTAAAGAAGTCTGTGAATTTATCTACAAAAAAGTCTTTGCCAGTAGATATAAGGTTACTGAATAAACCTCCACTGCTATCTGAGTTAGAGGTTAGTGAGCTTCCTGTATTAGTATTTATATTGTTTATTGCTTTTACTATTTCAGCACTACCTTGTTGCGCGTTAGTACTAGCATCTTCAACTGCACCAGTAGTTTCATCAGTGCCTTTAACTACAGTAGCTGTAAGTATATTATCATTAGCTCCAGTTAAGTTTGCTATAGTCTTTGCAAAGTCTTCATTCTCTGTAGTTCCATCAACCATACGCACATTAAGAGCATTACCAACTAAAACTGCATTAAATACTTCTGCTACGGTTAGTTCATTAGTAACGTCTTTAGGCTTGAGTAAGTCACCTATTAGGCTGGCAGGTCTATCAACTATAGAGTTTTTCTTGTCGTCTACTATACGTACTTGTAGAGCATCACCTTTTATAACCTTACTTAATACAGCATCAGCAGTCTTTAAGTCTTCTCCACCATCTAGGTCTAAAGCTTTTACTAACGCTTGCCCGAAGTCATTACTTCCAGCTACTTCCCTAAAACCTAAAGTAATAGCATTAAACAACTGGTCTGCCTGTTTCTTTTGAAAGTCTTTAAAGAAACTCTCTCCAAAGTTTTTAAGCCCAGTTGTGCGCTCTTCGCCAGTACCGTTTAATAGTGTACCGAATAAACCCTTCAGTTTGTTGGCTTGAGTCTTAATAAACTCAGCTTCAATCTTACGAGCTTCATCTTGAATCTTGTTGATCTCTAAAGCTACTTCCTTCTTTCTACGCAATAGGATTAGAGACTTCTCTTCTTGAACTATACGCAGATCAATGCCTTGGCTAATCAAAGTTTCTATTTTAAGTACGTCTTTAGTTAATGCTACACTCTTGCCTTGAGCTATTAACTCTAGCTCTCTTTCTTGTAGAACTTTAGTTTTACTAAGCTCAGACAGTTTCAATAGAGTAGCATTCTCTTTGTTTATTTCTTGCTGCTGCTTAAGAAGAGCTATATTTACTTTACGTCCAGTGTTTAATAACTGTAGTATTGCAAGCTCTTGTTCTATCTCCTTAGTACTTTTTCCTTGGAGGATAAGCTGTTGTTTCTGTAAGGCTATAGTAGTAGATACTTGTAGAGCTTCTTGTTCGTTGCGTAGAGTAAGTTGGAAGTTTATCTTTCCTAAGGCTCTAGCCTCTTTCTCAGTCTCAACATTTCTAGCTTTAGAAGCTGCTAAAGCTTTCTCTTCTAGACCACTCTGTATTTTTGTCTCTAAAGTAATCTTCTGCTTAACTGCTGCTAAAGCTTCTGCTATTGCTTTATCTTCTCCGACTTTTCCTACATTGTCTATAGAAACTTGTATATCAGCTATCTGCAACTCGCTAGATAGTTTCTGAGCTTCGGCTCTAGCGGCTGCTAGGGTAGGGGAGAACTTAGCTATTTCTTCCAAAGTTTTCTTTGTAGACTCAAAGACTTTCTTAGCTTCTACTCCAAACTTATTTTCTGCTACAGCAGTAGCTTTTCTAGCTTCTAATTCTTCTAAAGAACGATCCACTTGTTGACTAAGAGTCTTAGCTAATTTTACTTCTAGAGGAAGACTCTGCTGTCTTATAGCTTGTTCTTCTCGCTTTAAGTCTCTTAGTTTTTTAGCTGGAGCTAATATAGAAGACTCAAAGTTTCCTTTAGCAGCACTATCCTCAACACGCTTAGCAGCTTCTTTAGCTAGAAGTACTCTACGTTCGTCGGTCTTTTCAATCTTTATTCCTAAAGACCTAATAGCTTCTAAAGCATCTATCTGGGAACCTAAGGCTTCAAACTGAGCCTCAGCAAAACCGACTGAGCTTTGAGAGAGCTTTATTTCTTCTTTTCGTGTTTCTATTAAAGCCTTTTCTCTAAGTAGAGTATTATTTATTGCCTCTGCTAAAACCTTTTGTTGTATACCTTGTATTTTTAGGGAGACTTCTACAGCGGAAGCACCGGAATCTCTTTTAGCTTCTGCCGCTTCTAATCTTTGACTAAAAATTAGAGTACTGCTGCCCAATTCTTCTGCTAGTTTCAGGTCTTCTTTGAGTTTAGGTATAGAGTCATTTAGTAGCTTAAACTTTTCTAAATTTGCAGATACTAAATCTTTAGCAATTTGTAGCCCTAACTTTTGCTCCGCTAAACTCTGGGGGCTTGTAGCTTTAGGTAAGTTTTCAGTTTGAGTAGCTATATTAGCTATATTAATAGCAGAAATCTTTTTTAGAATAGATAGTCTTTCTAGACCTTTTGTATTAGCTAACTCTGCATTTAAGTTAAGCACTGCTAACGCATCTGCCTGATCATTTAATTGCTTATTCAACTGCTCTACTTCAGAAGATAGGGAGACTTGTGCAGACTCGAAACCTACTATAGCTTTACTAGCTAATAGAGTTTGTTGCTCTACACCTTCTGCTACTTGTCTTTGTCTATCAATTACTGCAAACAACTTTTCTACTATAGCAAATGCATCACTATTTTTAGGTATAGTAAATAGGAAAGCACTTTTAAGCTGTTCAAACTCCTTAGAAGTTAAAGGCTTTTTAATATCTTCTAAAAACTTTTTAATACCTGTTTGGGTAGTCTCCGAAATATTCCTAAGGTTAAGGGATATTTTAGAGTTTAAGTCTTTATCGAATATTTCTAGTAACTTCTCTGAAAACCCTATATTAGTAAGTCTCTTAAAAGAGTTTTCATTAGTCACAAACTTTATCTCAGGACTAATCTCTAGCTTCTGCTTACTGACATCTTCTAAAGCCTTCTGTACTTCTTTTATCTGTTTTAGTAGCTCTTGTGGAATCTTTAATGCACGTTTAGCAGCATCAGACAGTCCGTCTATAAGACTAATTAATGCTACAGTAGAGCCTTGTATAGCAGCATCTGTAGCTACTTGAGTTAGAGATTTAGCTATAATCCCTACGCTAGTTTGTTTTACTCTAAGACTATCTACTAAAGATCTATCTGCATTCTCTATATCAGTAGCTAGCTGTTTTAATGTTGCTGCGGAGTTCGCAGCTGATTTTTGCTGCTTTTCTTGGGCTTCGCTAGCACTAAGTAAAGAGTCACGATATTTTAATAACTCTTCTCTAGTTATACTAGAGTCGGCAGCTATGGCAGCTAAAGAGGCTCTTAATTCAGAAGTTATTAAACTATCAGGTAACTTTAAGAACTCCTTAGCTAGTTTCTGTACACCTTCACCAACTTCGTCCACTTGACTAAATATATCTGTATCTCTAAAAGCACTTTCCAAGGCTGCTGCTGCATCATTAGTAGAGGAGGCTATAGTATCCATCTGGCCTGCAAAGAAAGTTTGCTTTGCAATAACATTATCAAAGTTTGCTGGTTGTTGTGCTAACGTGTTATTAAATTCTTTCTGTGCATCAGTTACTGCTTTTACAGATTCTAGAGAGTCTCCTAAAGATTTTATAGCTTTGGCACCTTCTTTAGACTTAGATATTAATACACCTATTACTGTCACTAATGCGGTTATAGCTAAAAGTGGTGTTGCTTTGGATACTAGGCTTAAGGCTTTAGATACTAGACCTAAAGTGCTAGGTAATTTGCTAAGTTTTTTAACAGCCAAACCTAAACCACCAAGTCTATCTGCAAGAGGTTTAATTATAGATATAGTCTTAGTAATACTTTTAAATAGTGAATTTCCAAAGACAAACGCTATTGCAGATCCAATAGCTGATAGAATAGGGATCAAATTATCAGCAATTTTATTACCTATAGGGATTAATCCCTTGTTCAAAAACTCTAAAGCAGCTACGCTAGCTTCTTTAATGCTCGCACTAAGCGTGGCGTAGGGATTAGCCTCTAAGGTATCTAGGCTTCTGAATTTCTTATTGGCTTGGTCTAATACTTCGTTGGCAACTGCTTGGGTTCTCTCGAAGGCACTTAGCTCGCTTTGTGCTTTTCCTATTGATGCTGCGTATTTCTTTGTTGCAGGATCAAGCCTGAGTATGATACCCAATTCATCTAGTAGTTCTGGTTCGCCTTTAATTACGCCCTTAAATACACGATCTAAAGCTTGTGATAAATCAACACCTAAAGACTTAGACGCATTACTAGCAGCTTTAGTCAAGTCCTGAATAGTCTTAGTATTAAGACCTGCAGCAGTGGCAATACTTGTGTTAGATAGAGCTTCTTGCATAGTAATAGCAGAGTCAGTAATATTCTGCATACTCTTAGCTATACCGGCTAAGTTAATACCCGTCTGCTGACTAAAGCGCTTAGAACTTTCTACTAGCACTGTAAAGTCCGCGGCCTCTTTCAAAGCTAAAAACGCTGAGGTAGCTGCGAATAAGTTTGCAGCAAAAGTAGCATAGATAGAGATTAAGCTTAGTTTACCTATACCTAAAGTTTGTGCCATCTTAGCGAAAGCTTTAGTACTATTTGCAGTATTCTGGGCAACACCTTGATTACGTCTGTTAGCTTTAGCAGCAGCACCATCAAAACCTTTAAGACGATCTTCCGCAGCTTTAGTAGACCTAGAAAACTTAATTTGTTCGCTAGAAGCTTCTTCAGCAGAGGCGCCATAAGCATCTAAAGTTCTATCTGTATCTTTTATAGCATCTTCTAGCTTTACCATACTTCCAGATACTTCTTCGGTAGTCGCGTTTAATCTTTGTAACTCATCTACGACCGATCTTAATCCGTCAGCTATGACGTTAACTCTTATCTCTTCTGTTGGCATTACTTAACCTCCTACGCGTACTAGATCATTAGGTTTCTTTTGGGATTCTTTTGCTTTTTGCTTTTGCTTACGTTGCTCATAAAGGTGATTTGCTTGGATATTACTACACATCTGTATTATTTCTACGGTTAGTAATTTATAAGGGAGTTTGTAAGTGTCAATCAAGAAGGGGAGAATACTTAAGTCTTTTCCTACGAAGGTGCCTTCCATACCTACCAGTTGAGAAGGTAGCATGAAATAAATTTGTAGGATTTGTTGCAGAAATTGGGGGAAGTCTTCAAAAGAGATAGGTATCTCTTCTTCGATAGGTGCGTTACCTAGTGCATTGCACATTTCTAGGTAACGTTCTTTAGTAACTTTTGCGGCTACATTTTGAAAGTATTGCTGCAAAGCCTCTGTTAGGAGGCTATTCGCTTTTCATTGAAAGATTCCAAATCAGCTAAAAACTCTGTAACTACATTGTCGACTACTGAGCCATTTAACATCAAACCTACTGCACTTGCCTTACTGAAAGGTACTTCTTGTGACATATCGGTATTTACTGGAACTTCCATAGGAACTAACTTTTCTAGATAATGTAAAGTTAGGCCTGTCCACCCTACAAGTACTGATTCGATATACTCCTTTTGGAACTTATCTGAATCAAGGTCATCAACCATTTCATACTTGTTATTGGTATTTTTCTTACGCTTGCGAGTAGTACAAGAGTCTCGGATAGCGGTCAACTTATCTCGTCCTAAATAGTTTAGAGAGATAGTCATTCCAGGGAAGCCCGGCATATCAAACTCGTTGTTTTTTACGTCAACTAAAATATTACTAATGTTACTTAAATCCATTTGTCTTTCTCCTTTTGCTGCTGAATAGAGGGCAGACTACCTCGGTCTTACCAAATACTTTAGAATTTGGTAAGACCCCTGCTTTCGCAAGGATCTTTATTACTTAAGGTGTTGCATGATAACGAACGTATAGTTCATTAGCTTGACTAAGGTCAGAGCCTAGACCCGTGAAGTTAATATCAGTACTAAGAATGTCTTGAACATTAATAGTAGGTAGTACGATATTAGCAAAAGGTACTACTAACACTAGGCGAGGTCCAGATAAATCACAGCCACCAATATCAATCTCTAAGTAGTAGCAGTTTACAGTCTGGTCTTTAGAGTCTAATAGATCCTGCAATAGACCACCTGTCTCACTGTTTCCAGACTTCAAGTAAGCGCTAAGAGTACCGCTAATAGTACGAGTACCTGCAAAGCCTCCAATAGAGGTATTTACAACACCTAAAGCATCTGGGGTTAGGAACGTAATGTTATTAGAAATATCTAGAGTTCCGCCAGTTAAAGCAACATTATAGTTAGTACCGTTTGTATTATCAAGATTCACAGTAACTACTACGGCTGTTACATCACCTACTGCAGTATTGTTCATATCTGTATTAGCAGCAGCGTATACAGATGGAGTAGCTGTAGCTATACTATCAAATAAGGTGTCTCCTACTGCAGTCTCGTCAATAACTACTGAGGACGGGGTAGTAAGATCTTTACGGTCTATAGTATAAATCATTATACTCTTACCGTCAATACTAAGTTCAGCTACTGCGTTTGTAGCGTCTAAATCAGTATTAATTCCTGCTATAATATCTTCGACAGTTGTGGTTGCAACAGTAGTGATACTAATAGGAGCAGCAACGCCATCAATAGTGACAATAGTGGTAAATACCCCAGGAGTCATAGTAACTACGTCACTAAGGGCCATAGCAGCAGTATAACCTACTTTAATCCCTGCTGGAGTAAAGTCATTAAGAGTCACTAAAGAAACTTTATTACGAATAAACTCTGCGGAGTTAGTGCTCTGTACAGCCGCATTAGCTGCTAGGAAATTATCCCCATCAAAAGGAGTATCTGCGATAGCAATGGAATTAATAGCCGTACCTTGACCACCCCATACAATCTGAGCGATACCTTCAATATCGAAAGATATGGAACCTGTATCTAGCAAAGCATCTTCAATATGATAGAAAGTCCCGTCCAAATCAAAATATAGTTGTAGCTTTAACAAGTCATTAGTATCAGAGCTCTCAAAATCTAACAACTGATCTGCAACAGTAGAGGTGGCGGAGATTGGTACATTACCATGCTCGTCAATAGTCGCTAATTCAGTATTAGCATTCATTAATGCTGCCCAAAGAATATTCTCTAAAGCAAAAACGGTAGTATCTCGGTAAGGTCTTACATAAGTGGTAAAGCTAAACTGAGCTGGATTAACTGCGGTATTAAACTGTTTCTGCCCACGAATAGGTGTACAACCAGCTTCGTTTACTTGAATTTCAGTAGTAGTGTTATCTTGACTAAAAGAATAACCGTCTAGAATAGGTACTTCCCAGGAGTTAATTCCTGGAGGTGTGCCATCAAATGTGCCACCTACCTTAACGGTAGAAACTACTAATCTTGTGTTTCGTGATAAGCTAAAGGTACTAAGACCCGCTACACACATATTTGAATTTACTGGCATGTATTATCTCCTTTTATGCATAAAGTGTTAGGAATATCATATCTTACTTGCACGCTAATCTCTCCAATACCTAAAGGAGATAATATACCTTCATCGGTAATTATACTCAAGACGCGCATATCTTGTGTTATAAGTCCAGGAGAATACTCTATAACTCCTACACTATCTATTACCCTTTCTATATCGTATAAGATAGGCTCTAGGTTAGCTATAGTATCATCTTCATCAGTAATAAAGACACGAATAATTATGTTTAGTATGCCCCACTTAAATCCGGCAGCCTCTATCTGGCGTACTTCTTCGCCAGGTACTACTACTACTGTGGGAAAGTCATTAATATTAGCTAAAAAGGGTTGTTTGAATATTACATTGGTAAATATATTGGAAGTCCAGTCTCCAGTACCATCTATTTTTCTTATTTGTTCTCCAATAGCGTGTGCTATAGCCGACCGTCTACTCATTATACTCTCCGTGTATCTAGATTAAACTTATCTTTTAGTAAATCTGCCCATATAATATCAATAGCCTCTGTAATAATCTTCCTAGGATCTCGACCCCCTTGACCTTCATACTTAGAGTACGGGTCACTCAGATAAGAGTAGGTAGCTAAAATGCGTTTGGCTCCTGGTGAGGCTAGATCCTCTATAGTCGCAGACTTAGCAAACCTACCTGTCTGATACCTTAAGTACTCTTTAGATGCTGCCTCATTTTTACTAGGCATTACTTTCTTTAAAGTTTGAGCTAAGACTTCATTTATAGTCGTCTTTAAAGATAGTAGAGGTAGCTTTGTGTCTATTCTTTGTTGTGCTTCTTTCTTAGCTTCTTTTGCGACTGCCGCAGAGGCTAGTAGCTTTATCTTACCTACGTTTACTTTATTAGATCTACTTCTACTTACATTTTTAGGCTTGAATTGCTTAAGATTAAGCTTTACTTTAGGAAGTTTCTTAAGCTTAGGAGGTCTAATCACTTTCTTAAACTTTGTAGATACTGGAGAAACTTTCTCTCCTCTTAGCATCTTACGAACAAGCTGTATGAAAGAAGGAGAGCCTTTTATGTTTAGAACATTAGCTTCTAGATCTTTTACTAGCTTTCTAGTAATCGCGCTTAGTAGCTTCTCTAACTTTATAGTCTTAGCGTTTAAGGCTGAACTACCTAAAAATAGAGGTACTAGCTTTACATTTATACTGCCTATCATACCTTGTATTCTAGATACAGAACCCGTAGATCTAGCTGGGTCTCGCAAGAAGTCTATCTCCAAGCTAAAAGCTATCTCGTCATTTATCTTATTGATCTGGCCTATTACCTTATTCATTTCTTTAACGTGATTTTTAACTTTAGCCTCAGCTTGTCTGACTAATACATTAGACACTTTAGATACGTTTGATTGAGACTTTTTGTTTAACTTAGCAGTAAGCTTTTTAAACTGCTCAGTAATGATCTTTACTTTTATTTTTTGACTTTCTTCTGAAATACTTTGAGCCGCAAATGTGGTAGCAGAATTACCGAACTGGAAACCTAAGCCATGCATAAGATTAGCCATCTGGCCTGTAAAAGCATCTGCTAGTGCGCTATTTCCACCTTCATCTTTACTTACCCTAAAGGCTCTTGAGATAGCTTTTACTAAAGCTGTGGCGCTTTTATGGTTCTTGAATACTAATACATCTCCGAATCTGAAGGCTGCTTTATCTCCTATACTTAAGGTGAAATCTTTTTCGAAGGTCTTAAACTTACTGTTATTAAAGCTTAACTGTCTCTGACCATCTTTTATCTTTATAGCTTGATCGACTTTAACTTTTTCTATAAAAGGAGTTGCAATACCTGGAATACTATAGGTATAAACTGCTGCTGTTATATCTTGTACTTGAGCCTTTCCCGTATCTTTAACTTTACGCGAGTTATCAAACTTTAATACCATCTTAAAATTGTTTACTTGTATAAAAGTATCTCTACCCGTGCCTACAAGCTTAACATCATCAAAGTTTACTTTATCTACTAAGTCAGGAGTCATAGGTATAAAGATATCCTTACCTGCAGAAAAGCTTTTAATATCTAAAGGCTTAGTCGTTGCTCCGGTTAGAGATACTCCATCAGTACCCTTAGGCTTAGTTAAGACTCTAGTAATATCTTTTTTTCCTTCATTTTTTACTAAGATATTTAAACTAGACTCTAAGTCTGCTATCTTTCTTTTACCTACTACGTTATTTAATAGCTTAGGGTCAAAGTTACCTCTTTTAGCTGCAACAGTAAACTCTTTTATCACAGGGTCTATCATATTATTATAGATCCTTTGGTCTATCTGCACTCCTAAGCCTTCTTCTAAAGCTGCTTTGCTAAAGTCTACTACAGCTAACTCTAATTGTGTATTATCTCGGACTCTTTCGCCAAACTTATCATCAAACAATAAGTTAGAGAATATCTGTTTATGTGCAGCAGTTAAATCCTTCTGGATCTTCTTAAGCTCTTTCTCGCTTAACTTATCTATGCCAGCCTGAGAAACTACTCTAGCTAGGTCTGCAGTACTCAATCTAACCACCTATATAAGCTTAAAGTTCTATGTACGTGTCCAGGAATACCTGTACCTGCTTGTCTAAAGCCTATGTTCTCTACGAAGTTACCTGCTAATTGTTTACGGGGTGTGTAGTCTTCACTTAACCAGTACTCAGCTAAGTCTAATACAGCTAAAAGCATATCGTTAGGGAGCTTTTCATAGCCGCCTTTATACACTAACTTCAGACTATCCTCTTGTATCCCTACTAGATTACTACATATGAAAGGTCTATTACTACCAGAGATTATATTACCCTTTCTAGGGCTTATAAAGTAATCTCTTTGAGGTACTAAGATTCTACTAGATAACCACCCATCTAAAGATATTTCTAAACGTTCTACTTCTATTATAGGACACTCTCTGGGGTACAATTTAGTCTCATAAGTACCGTCAAAGTACTCATCTTTAAAATCACCTATGTAATCTATAAAGGTTCTACCGCAGAAGTCTTTTACAAAGTCACTAACTGCCGGGAGTATAGTCTCTAGGCGAATGTCATTGGTATCGCTCTTAACGTGCTTATACTCTTTATACTGTGATAAATCCGCTAAATCTGCCATACATTCTCCCTACCTAAAGTAATAGCCCTTAATAAAGATTATTACTTTAAGTAACCTTCTCTCGAAGGTTACTATCTAGATTAAATTACCCAGTCGATCACAGCAACACCACCGCTTTCTTGCTCCAACATACCCATTCTGCGGGTAGCGATAAACAAGCGAGACTGTTTCTCAACATCAAACCAAGTATCAGTAACCATGTTACGCTGATTACCTATGATTTGGTACTTAGGATTAACTACAACAGCAGCTGCATTACCAATTACTGCCACATCAAAAGAGTGAGACACCACTACAGGGCTACCGCTAATAGAACCGATCTGCCCCGTGATTAAAGTGGCACGATCACCTACTAAGTCAATAGTCTGGAACTTAGGGTCTTGTAGCAAGCTATAGTAACCTTCAGTACTTACAAAGTAGACTAACTCACCTGGGTCGATACCGTAAATACCTAACTGTTCTCGAGCATCAATCAAAGTCTGTACAGTAATACGAGTACCAGACAGTGAGGCAGTAACAGTATTTGCACCAGCATTAGCTGCTAAAGTAGTAAGACCTAAAATAGGATCTGCTGGGCCTACACCTGTACCACGCAATATCGCGATATCACTAGACTTAGACATCCTACGAACCATAGCTTCAGTAATCAAAGGAGTAAGGTTGATGATAGAGTCTTCATCATCTTCCATTACTAACCAAGACTTGGTAGCTAACTTATGGGTAAGCAAGACTTGTTCAGTCATTACGTGGTTTTTATTTGGTCCAGTAGTAAGGTCGTTGGCTGGAGGGGTAGTTGGTTGATTATCATAATTGACAGGGTCAATCCAATCTGCTACACCGGCGTCAGGGTTCACTGGAATATAAGTTGCTGGCTGAGTAACAGTCATAGACTTAATGACGGGCTCAACTCGTAAAGCTAAACGGATTTCGTTATAGATATTGGTAGAGTACTCACTTTCCCATTCTTCCATACCTGCGGTATAGTTGGGACCAAGTTTCTCGATAGCATTTTTAAACGCTTTAGTATCGCACAAAGATTTCTTAAGTACTTTAGCACTAAGAACAGCAGCAGCAATATCTTCTTTAGAAGGCTGGCGGCCCATGTTGCCGTGATCGTTAAAGGTCATTTTAGACTTCTGCATAGCTTCAAATTCTACAGCTTTTTGTTTTAATTCTTCCTGTAGTTTACCTAAGTCTGCTTTCTCACTAGCTAAAGCTTTCTCAATATCTGCCTTTAGGCGTTCTTCACCAGTGCTGATCAGTTCTGCAACGGTCTTAGCAATAGCATCTTTAATCATTTTGTCATCTGAGTCTTTCTTAGCAGCAGCTTTAGCAATAGCTTCAGCTTCTAGTTTAAGTTCTTTTTTGACTGCACTTGTGATAGCGTCTAAGTCTACTTCATATTCTACTTTTTCTTCTGGCATTTGTTCTTCCTCTTTTGGGGCTATAAAGCCTTTAATAAATGAATTATAGTCCTTATCAGAGTGGAAGGACTTTCTTACGTTAAATAATGTATCTGCGTTCATTCCAATAGTTACTACAGACACCTCTAGGAGTTCTAGTTCTGAAATGACTAGAACTTCATTAGTTTCATTAAACTCTGCGGCTGTTGGCAGAATCTTTATACTAAAAGCTTTTATAATTTCTTGTTTGATTAAGGCATAAGTTCTGCCTGCTGCACTAGAGATAGTAGCTACTATTCGCAGTCCTTCTGGTACAGGAGTTACCTCTATAGCTTTTCCTATAGCTTCTCCCATATCATGGTTGAACAGTATAATAGGGTTCTTTAGGTAATTAGCAATACCTTTTACCCAAGCAGAAGGTAAGATTACATCACCTATTCTGTCAATTCCTGGAGTAGAAGCTAACCCTTCTATTACTATATCTTCACCGTCTTCGTGTATTGATTTTATCTTAAATTGTGTATCTAAAGTTATTGACATAATATCTCCTGGTTAAACTGTTAGAAATGGACTACTCCCTCTGTGACCTACAAGTGAGCATGTCGCAGCATAAGGGTTAAAAAATGAATGATTGGAGATAGTAGCCTCTAGTACCATTTGATTTGTGTTAATGATAATAAATGCAAAGCTCACTGTCATACCCCCAACTAAAGTGGAGTTTTCTAATTTGAAGCTATTAAAAATAATGGCTCCATTATATGTTGCTACCAGGCAGGTATATAAAGCGTGAATAGTGCTTGTACGCTCCCTAATGGAGATTAATCCTCGGTAAAACCGCATATCTTTAGGACTACTGAGATTACCACTAACATCTAACCCTTCCGAAGGAAGGAAAACATTATTTCTAGACACACTAAGGAGGTAAACCCCATTAGAATCTATACGCTTATTGACTAATATAACACTAGAATTTTGAGCATTTTCCCTATCTATACCGCTACTATTAGGCAATGTAGATACACTAGAAATCTCATAAGGAACGGAGTGTAAAGTCTGACCTATACCTATAGCACGGTCAGCTAAAACCTGCGCTCCGAATAATGCTTTAGCATTGTCTCCTGTAGCAATACCTCCTGCCCCATAACACTCTGCAACAGTACCTACTGCTGAGGAACCATGTCCTGCTGACATGCTTCCATCATTTACTCCTACTACAGGGTCTCCTCCAGGGTTATTGGTAAAAAATAACTGATCTGCCTTAAACCCTATAGCGTCTATATCTGTGCCACCAGTACCTAAGCCTGCATTTCCAAAATGTATTAATGAACCCGTTAAACTACCCATCCTTATCACCTATAAGCCTTCCTAAGTAAAATTGTGCTTTCTTTAAATCTTCTATTCCATTCTTATGTTTCCAGCGCCAAATATACTTAATAATGTTTCCAGTTAGTACAGCCTCAGACCCTTCTAGGCCTGTTACTGCAGCTTCAATGGCATCTATACATTCGATACCGCCTTTAGTATAGTGTTGCGGATGATTAATGTTATCAGGCATTAATTCCTACTCCTACAGGATTAATAGTTATAGGTTTTGTAATCCCTACGTGTACTTGACCATAAAAAGTTATAGAGGATATAGTAGAGGTTAGCTTAACTAATACGCCATCGTCATACAAATCAAACCAAGTCAGACCTTGATCTGAAGAAGTTTGTACTTGGATCTCTTCTACCCCAGATAAAGGGCCACCAACTAAAGTTGCAGGTAAATCATCACCTACTACTATATACTCTGCAACAGTACTTACTGCTAAAGTGGTGGGTGCTATCATAGTTTGCGTTGTCATATATTTCTCCTAATTAGAAAGACCCTACTCTTCTTCTGTGGTTACGACTTTATTGTCGTCTTCTTTATTATCGTTAGGGTCTTGTTCTGGTCTACCACCTACGGCAGCACTTTGTGCAGAGCCTGCAACATTAGCTGGCAGTATAAGATCATCAGCAAAGTCATGGCCTTTTAATTCTTCTTTTCTTAACTCGTCTCTAGACTCGTTTCTAGTAAAGATACCTGCATTAACTAAAGTGCTATGGTAGTTGGCTTGTTCTTTTAGATCGGCTCTTAGTCCTAGAATGTTCTGGGTTATAGGTTTTATATCATAACCGAAATACATTTCTAAAGCATTAACATACATGTTTACTATGGGTAACACTGTCTCTGAGTAAAACTGTTCTAGGTTAGGGCGTATGTTAGCATTGTTGCCGCCTTTAATTAGTACACTAGGGATACCCATAGCTTGAAGAATAGTGTCTTCGTGAGTCTTTACTGAGTCTGTAAAGTCAAGTTCTCTTATGTCTGTAGGACCTAAAGGTTCTATATCAAACTCTCCATCTAAAATTAGTGGGCGTCTTCCACCTGTAGTAGCATTATAATCTCTAGACCATTTATGTAATATTCTCTCTTTCACTTTGTTAGAAAGTACATTAGGACTCTTTAGTATTAACCCTGGAATAGCACCATTCTTGAAGAAGTTACGCTGAAATAAAAGCATATTCTGTAAGGCTTCTACTGTAAGTCTAGTGCTTTCTAATCGAGAAGTCCCTCTATAAATACTACGTATAGAGTTATCTCTTACTCGTATAATATCGTCTACATCAAAAGGAGTCTCATCGTACTTATACCCTTGTATAAAGTTTCTTTTAGAAGGCACAACATCAACTAAAGCTGAAGGCAAATTGAATAAATTAGCTCCATCGAAATAAGTAAAGGCATCGCCATGTAACAGTAGATCTAAGAATAGATTGCGTCTATACTCGTCTTTACCTATATGAGGGCTAGCGCTAAAGTTTAGCATATTATCTAAAGCTTTCTTACGTACTCCTGGATGTAACGCTCTAGGTAGCTTTTTACCTACATCGTAATCAATAGAGGCGCAAGCATTAACTAAAAGGTTAACTCCTCTATTAAAAATAGCTACATCTTCATAGGCTTTTAGCACTTTGAATGTATAACTAGCTTGAGTAGGCTCTTCCGTAGAGTACTCTTGAGCTATTCTAGGTTGAGCCTTATTTATCTTTTGAATGAAATTTAAAACTCTTCCCTTGATACTCATATTTATCCTCTACCGTAATTAGTGTATAAAGCTCCCCATAAGTCTCCAGGAGTTATTCTACCTAGTAAACCTAGATTAAGTTTAACTCCACCTTTCATTAGGACATAGGCAGTAAACTCACTGCAAAACCACTTTCTATCATCCTGCCAGTATCGATCTACTAAAAACCCTACTATTGCCATGTAGTCGTAGGGCTTACCTAGTTCTTCTAAGACTGCTGTTCGCATAGCCATAGTCTGGTTAAAGTCGGATTTAATATCTATTACTTTTATGACCCTGCCAGGCTTATAAATATATCCTGCACTATACTTAATAACTTCGTTAGCAGTTTGTGAGGCTTCATAAACATCATGCTCATCCATTATAGCCACATGACTAAACTCAGACCTAGTAAACTTTCTAATGGCCCAAGATACAAAAGACCATTTATCGTACATAAAAACTATTTTCATAAGAATGAGTTTACGTAGCCTCCCTCTCGCCACTTAGTGTAGTATACTATTAAGTCTAAAACGTGGCAATGACCTGCATAAGCATCTGTAGTTCCTTGTCTAGTTAAAGTTATAATTATAGAATCCCCAAAGTTTGTTAAACCGCTTTGTTCTGTTAAAATATTAGATATATCTAGCTCAACTATACCTATCTGCAGGCCCCCATTAATACCGTTAGTAGGTTGCGACAGTGAAACTAATTGTTCTGTCGCATGTGTAGGAGGTGCTGCTCCTTGACTAGAGAACATTACACTTCCTACATTAACATGGCCTAGTCTAATTTCCCAGTCTATGTTAGCTACAACAGTATCACTAGGCGAATAACTAAACACTAAAAGTAATGGGCAGCTTGTATCTATATCTAATGGAGCATAAAATGAAAATCCTGTACTATCTGTAGTATTATCATTAAATCGGTTCTCTTGTCGACCTACAAATAAATTGGTTGATAGGTACATATCTTCAGAGCTAGGAGAGTTCGCTGCAGCATTAAAGCTACCATAAGTTATAGGTAGCGTACCTATAGGTCTACCTCTAGCAAAATATTTAATATCTCCTAAAGGGTTAATCTCGAAGCGGCTAGAATGTATCTTTATTTGATCTATTTGAGGGGACACTGTAAGTCCTGCACTTATACGCAAGCGTATCCAGTACGTTAGCGTACCTGAACTAGGCTCATCATTTTTAACCCAATCTCTTAGTATTCTATAATCGAAGTTATACTGAAAATCCCCTACTTCTGTAAATAAGTCTTTGCCTTTATGCTCTTTATCAGACTTCTGATAATTAATAGGCTGCCAGGTAGCTCCGTTAAAGTACTCTATAGCTATCGTGCCGCCTGTCTGTACGGTATCAATAAGCATTTCTAATCCTAAAAATAGCTGCTTATTATTCTGTGCATCCTCTAACATAGAGCTTATGTAGATAATAGTGCCTACACTATTATTAGGAAAGCTTACTCTATTACCGTCCCCAGGTTGCTGTGCTTTGCTAGTATCATTAACGTATACAGCGCCATCGAAAGTATAAACAAGCATGCCTGTAGTATAAGCATCTCCTTCACCTAAGTTAGTCTGACTACCAAAGCCAGCTCTACCCACAGATAGTTCAGAAAGAACTTTTAAATTTTCATTACCTACTTTAGTATCAAATATAGTCCCAGAGGCATTAGCGTAGTTCATGGGATATATTGCAGTATCAGAGTTAAGTTGAACATCATTAAAGTGTATTCTAGTGTTATTATCTACAACATGTATACTTGTAGTCTCGTTTCGAATACTAGTCTGATCTAAAAATACTATGGAGGTATCTTCTAGCTTAACTCCTGTTGCTACTGTATCAATAATAAAGCTTTTGGCATTACCGTTTGCAGCGCCTTTGGTATGTAGCCCTATACCTATATTTATGAATGTAGAGGGGCCTAAGTTATAACTTACATCAGTAAGATCATATACTGTAATAGCTGGCATACCTTGAACTAAAAGTCCTGCTGAGGTTATCTTTGTTCCTATACCGGTGGCATGTACTAAAGTGTTAATAGCTTGGGCATTTGCTGCTAATCCGGTTATCCCGACGCTAGAGGAACCTATTGCCGAGATACCTTTATCAATAGTACCAAATAAGCTACAATTTATAAAATTGGCTGATCCAGAGGTTACTTTAGCTCCCATATTACAGTTAGCGAAAGTACACCACCTTATTATAGCAGCTCCAGTGGTTGTAGCTATAGTAACTCCTATGTTATTAGTCACGCCAGTTACTGTGGTGTTGGCTATAGTAGAACTATCTTGAAGAAGTACACAGCTAGTATTAATATTGGTTGCTGCAATTATTACTGTTCCTGAAGACCCCATACCTATAACATCTACACCTGCAGGTATAGTCATTGGAGCTTCTGCATATACTCCAGGATAAACTAAAACTATATCTCCTGCGGATCTGCTCTCTACTGCTGTTTTAACAGAGTTATAAGCTTGACCGACTCCAGGTAACGCCACACCATCAGGATCTACATACGTTATATTCTTACCTTTAGGGGCTTTAGTTGTACTTGTAGAAGCTACATTACTTAATTGACTCTCTAACCCTGTATCATCTTTTATATACAGTTCTTTATCCGCTTTAGGGAATATAGTAAGGTTTCCTGCCGCAGGAGTTGGTACTGTTATTTCAGTGCTTAAAATTGCAACGCCCATTTATAATACTCCCAAAGTACCCTGTATATCAAGAGTAGCTGTAATAATTATTTCATTAACTAAAACTAATTGTGTGTTTATAGGTATTAGTAAGTCTGTTGAAATCAAGTCTGGCGGAAATCCCGCCGTAAACTCTGCTTCTTCAAACTCTCCTGAGCTATTAACCGTTACGACTTTAGGCATATTCTTACCCTCTTACAACTATCCTCGAACGCTCAAAAGAAAGTTCTGTAGCACTAATTGCTATACCCACTTTCTGAAGAAAGGTACCTGCTGTGGTAGGTGCAGCAGCAGCTAAAACTATTTGTCCTGCTGTAGCATCGCTTAAGTAATAAGCTGCTCCAATAGTCAGGCCACTTAAACCTGTCAACACACCTTCAAAGAAAACCATGGCATTCGCACCTGAAGCTACTGCCCCAACTACAAAGCCACTTACCGTTTTACCTGTGTCATTAGCATCAGCTTTACGAGCCTTTGATACTGCAACATCAGGGAATATATTTACCATATCACCAGCAGCTAAAGCTTCTGACGCAGGTACTACTTTAGTATCTGGACCTACACCTGTAGGTAGTAGGCTCAGGTCAATATGACCGCCTGCATCTAATCCTATAATGTCCCCTGCTTCTGCTACACCAGTAGTTACTACTGTAGCTTCTACTTCTGTTTCTAATGCTGTTACTGCATCAACTTTTATATACTTATCTACCATGTCTTTTTCCTCATGTACGCCATATTGCTCGTTTTATATTAACTAAAATTGAAGTGGGATCTATTATAGTACCTAGTTGGATATATATTCCATTAGGCGTAGGAGTCTGACCGATTTGGGCAGTAATGTTTGCAAATACTGCTCCACTTGTAAAAGACCACCCCGGATTAATCATTTCACCAGAGGTTCGTACTTCTACGGGATCACCAAGTAGAGCCGCATTAGTAGTAATTCCTAAGATACTACCTAAATGATTAATATTAGTATAATCTAGTTTTTTGATAGTGCTACCATCGCTTATAACAACTACATGGCCACTGAGGTTCTCTCCCGCTACCATATTGATATTACCAGCTAAAGCATTACCATCTCTTCCAGGAGGGCCTTGTCTCGCTACGGATACTATTTCCGTTACCTTTGGTGTTGATACAATCGTGTCTCTAACATGAGTTGTAACAACTTCGAGTTGGTCAGTAACTACCGTGATTCCCGACATATGACCTCCCGACTATAGACTGTTATATAACGAGTACCGCTCTTTATTTTTATTGTTGCGGTACTAAACTTTATATTTTCTGCACTAGAACTCGCTCCCCAAGGTAATAGCCCCCAGATCCAAGTCCCCCAATCTATTCCTATGCCACTGTCTTCAGCACTACGGTTAGTTGGTATTCTAAAATCTATTGAAGGAACCTCTATTACTATTCTTTTAGTAACCTCCCTCAACCCTTGGCTCATTAGTAAGTTACCTCTGGTGAAACAGACACCTTACCTTCGATTAAACGAGTTACAACTCCTCCTGGAGATACTAGCTCTAGGTCATATACTGCACACGTAAAAGTTAAGCCTGCAGTCTCTACTGCATCTAGTAGTAGCTGTATAGTTCCAGCTATTCCGCCTAAGACAAGTTTGCCGTTGGCTGTAGTCATATCTAAAAGGACGGTTAGGCTAGAGTGAGAAGTTCGAGCTTTCATTCTAGCAGTATACCCTGTTAAGTCTATAGGTAAGCCGTCACAATCTGCATAACTTAATATATAATCAAACGTAGTACCAGCCTCTATTACTATGTCTAACTTTCCAGCTCTCTTAGGTATCTTCATGGAACTTACCTCTCTGTATTTCTATCCAGCGCTGCTGTTTATCTGCTAAGTGTAATCCGGGTCTGATACCGTAAATTTGGTGGAGCTTGTAATGGTGAGCTTTACACAATGTAACTCCCTCCATACATAGCTCTTTAATATGTGCTAAAGTGAACTGCTCTCGCATTAACATCACTTCGCCTTCAGTCTTAGGCTCTTGGATCCCTTCGTCTTTCATCCATTTATCTAAAACTTCTATTACTGTCTTAACGTGGTGAAACTCTAGTTTCTCTGTCCCACCACATATATAACATTCGCTTTCCTTAGGGTATATGTTTCTGAGCTTATCTCTTACATACTTCCTAACATCCCGTTTTAAGGCAATCGACTTTAAGAATGCATCCGTGAACTCTTCTAGTGTTTTCATTAGCCTATCATAATCTCCTGGGCGCTAACTTGCTCGTTAATAAGCCAAGACATATTCTTTGCTTCAACAGTATTGATAACCCAAGTATGAGTTGCATCTTTCAATACAATATTGTCTTTAGTCATAGAACGTATAATCATAGGTTTAGAAACACCATCTGCGGTTGGAAACTGCACTTTAGCATTAAGTCTAAAGTAGTAGTTATTCTTTAGGCGTCTAAGAGCAAAGTACTTTGCGACTTGATTGCTTACAGCAGTAGTCACTACCTTCACTAAAAATAATCCTACGATGCCCATATAAAGCGCTTGTGCTTCAGGACTCGTCAGTAGATTTACAACTTGATCTTCCATCGTCTCTCTCCTTCTGTATTTCAGTTAGAATCCAAGTAGGTACTTCGTACTCTACTAATAATTCTAAATCTAACTTTGTTAAGTCAAAGTATTTTAAGTCTCCATTCAAAGATTTAATTACCTGAATACACTCCTTCGTAGTCAAGATGACATTGCTTGTAGATAGGTTGAGTATTTGATATATCTTTTCGTCTATACCCGCACTACTACTTAATATTACTTCTACACTATAAATTAAATACTCATAGTGCTTATCCACTTCTGCGGATATTTTACTTATTAACTGTTCTGGTATCCCTATACTCCTAAGATTGGTATCAACCGTAGTCTTAGTGTCTGACAGACTCTTCTCTATTTCTTCAGCTAAAGTGTCTGCGTCTAAGTTCTTAGGTAGACTCTTTAGATTCTCTAGGGTACTATACTTTAAAGTTTCAAGTCTTACCAGTATAGTAATAATGGCTAGTATCTTCTTCTCTATACTCCCTAACAGTAGGTTAGGGAGTACTGTATGCTTCAGCCTCTCGACTTCTCTAAAGAAGTAATGTTTTGTGGGATCTCCATAATCCTTCTTACCTAAACGCTTTGTTAAGTACTCTACTAAAAGAGGGGTTAACTTAAAGGCCATATAAGCCAAGGTCAGTAGGAGCACTGCTGTCAAACTCAGGGCTTGGGTTATCTCTATCATCATTAACCTCTGTAAATGATATACCCAATCCATGTGTATATATCGCATACCGTACTGCGTCTGCAGCATGGGAGTACTTATTGTGTAAAGGCTTTTCCTTTAAGTAGGTGCCTTGCGCATTCTGGTTCTGTGCCCAGACATAGTTGTTAAAACACTCTATAGTGCGGTCACACTTCTCATCTATAGTAATCTGGCCGTTTTCAATCAAAGACGCTACAAACCCTAGACCCGGGAGAACATCTTTCTTTGCAGAGTAAGATGATATATCGTAGTTCTGTGCAAAGTCATACCGCATTTGGGCTGCTGCACTATCGACATAGAGATAGTCTACTTCATACTTATCTAAAAGCTTCTTTATGTGTTTAGCATACTTCTCTGTAGTCTGTTCGTTAGCCTGATACTCGTCTAAAATATGGAAGGCATCCTCATAGACCGCTATAACCACGAGATGAGTAGGGTCTCGATACCCGACATCCAACCCAGCAATTATCTCTAAAGGCTCTCCTTTCCGAGTCTGTATACTCTCGCTAGGCATGTCCCAGATTAAACCTTGCATCACACTAAACTTACATTCAAATTCTTGACCGAATTCTGCTTTAGACATCGTACTCTTAGCTTCTGCTATCACCTCTGGAGCCGTATAGTGATTATCCTTATACGTTCCTAGCATACTAAACCAACGTCCTGGTTCTTTACCTTTCTCGAAGAAATCGTAAAGAGAATTAGCTCTACCACGAGGGGTAGATATGAATAACGCTTTAGAGTTAGGCTTATCTAAAGTAGGTCCTATCTGCGTATTAAACACACTGCCTCCGTTATTTGACAAACCAAACTCGTCAAATAGCACAAAGTCATTGCTCACGCCTACAAGGTTATCACTTTGAGAAATACTACCTATTTTAAAGACGCTTCCATTCACTAATTCTAAAACTTTATCTTTCTGGTTAGCTCTTACTAACTCTA
>Ga0256847_1000599_pt1 | contig 21948 bp, 18 predicted proteins | sample TeddybearmetaG_FD_189099 | JGI IMG/M metagenome (GOLD analysis project Ga0256847, IMG submission 189099) | Hydrothermal vent microbial communities from East Pacific Rise, Pacific Ocean - Teddybear | ecosystem: Environmental > Aquatic > Marine > Hydrothermal vents | place: Pacific Ocean: East... | reverse complement strand
CCGTAACGAATATTTTCCAGAATGCTCGTGTTGAATAAAACGGTGTCTTGCGGTACTACGCCTATAGCTTCGCGCAAAGAGTGCTGAGTGACTTGACTAATATCTTGTCCATCAATAAAAATTGTACCTTTGGTTGGATCGTAAAAACGAAAGAGCATTTTGACCAGTGTGGATTTTCCAGAACCACTAGCACCAACTACGGCAATAGTTTGTCCGGAACTAATATTAAAACTGACACCTTCTAATATAGATCTTTCCGATTGGTAGCTAAAGTCAATTTGTTCAAAAGTAATTTCACCTTCTGTGATGACTAGTGGGACCGCATTTTTTTCGTCTTTAATTTTAGGTTCTATATTAAGCAATTTGAACATCTGTTCAATATTGATGAGTGACATTTTGATTTCTCGATAGACAAAGCCGAGAAAATTTAGCGGCATAAATATTTGCATCATAAAGGCATTGATCAAAACAAAATCACCAATAGTCATAACGCCATCTTGAACACCCTTGCCTGCGAGTAACATCATGCACGTCATGGCAATCGCAATAATTAGAGCCTGCCCTCCATTGAGTGCGAATAAGGAAAGTCTATTTTTTCGCCTTGCTTGTTCCCAAAGAATCAGATTGCCATCGTAGCGTTTTGCCTCGAAGTCTTCATTGGTGTAATACTTAACCGTTTCGTAATTTAATAGGCTATCTATTGCTTGACTACTTGAATCGGAGTCAGCTTTGTTAGCCGCTCTTAGGAATCCGTTTCGCCATTCGGTCACCTTAACCGAAAAAGTGATGTATATGCCAATAGCACTCAGTGTGACTATCGCAAACTCAACACCATAGCTAAAAAATAAAATCCCAATTACCATGATGATTTCAAACAGCGTAGGTACTATATTAAATATCATAAAGCGCATCAGAAAACTAATACCGCTGGTTCCTCTTTCTATATCACGAGACAGTCCACCTGTTTTACGATTAAGATGAAAATCTAAATCTAATTTATGAAGATGTATGAATACGCGCTGACCAACTCTTCGCATCGCACGTTCAGTAACACGGCCAAATAAGGTATCTCGTATTTCGCCAAAAATAACGCCCATAAATCGTAAACTGCCATAGATCACAATTAATCCGAAAGGGGCTAGTAGCCAACTTTGTGAAAAGTCGTTACCGAAAATAGACAGCAATGGCGTGGCACTAGCCGTTTCAATCGGTTCGCTCAATTGATTGACTACGTCCTTAATAACAAAGGGCAAACCAATATTAGCCAGTTTCGCAGCGAGCAGAAAAAATAGTGCAGCAAACACACGACCTTTAAACTCGGAGAGGTAAGGGATTAGATTTTTCAAAACCTGCCAGTTTTCAACTTGGTCGGTATCGATTTGTTCTTGAGGGCGCATTTGCTAAGAAACATTTGAAGACAAAAGGGCGGGCATTATATCAACATCTTGTGTAATAGAAGTCATTTAGTTGTGATTTGAGACAGGTTATCGTCTTACATGAATAGTATACGTCTCGTCTCAATGACAATCTCTTGAATTCTTAACCAAAAAAAATCCCTAACTAACTAAAGTTAGGGATTATAATTGTGCTTATTAAAGAAAAAACTATTAGAGCTCGAGTTCTAAATTAAGCATAATTTGACGACCAACACCGATATTGTAGAGGCCAGCTTTGCCACCATCTAAGTAGTCTTCATCGAAAAGGTTGCTTACATTTAGGCTAACTTTCATATCGGTCTCACTAATGTTAAAGCGATATCCAGCCCATAAATCAAAAACAAGCGAACTAGGAAGTTCTTCGGTGTTATCAAAGTCACCGTAATAAGCGCCAACATACTTCCCAGAAAGACCCGCGTTAAAGTTATCAGCAGCGTAAGTTAGTGTGCTAACAAATTGAAATTTAGGTGATAAAAGCACTTCATTTCCATCAGTAACACCACCTATGTCGCCTTCGTTTTTGTAAGTTGCATCATTTAATGTAATTGACGAATAAACGTCCCAGCTATCATTTAAAGCTACGCTTAGAGAAGCTTCGATGCCTTGTGATTCAACACCACCAACATTAAGAAAAACATCATCATCATCACTAAGTGGCTCGCCAAGTTCATTTACTGGTTTAACTGAAGTAATACGGTTTTCAAAAACAATCTTGTAAGCCGTTAACGTAGCAACATATTTCCCATCACTATAACGAAGACCGAGCTCAACATTATCAGTAGTTTCACCTTCTAGACGAGCTAAAGAATCGGCCGAAGTTGGATCAAGTGATGGGTCTGCAGGGTCATTAGTTTGGTTTTCAATAACATCGGTCTTAATTGGTGCAAAACCTTGAGAATATCCTGCGAATATTTCTAAATCAGAGCTAGCAGTATAAACAGCACCTAAGGCAAAGAGTAGATCGGAATCTGAATTAATAGAAACTGCATCTTGAACGCGAAAGTTATCGACACGGTCGATATCAACGAAAAACTTCTTTATACCACCTTGAAAAACGAAGTCGCCCGTTTCTAAAGTGTCTTGCAAATAGAACATTTTGCTATCGGTCTCAAATGAACGATCATATACTACCCAGTAAGCCTCAGGATAATAATCTCTAAATACAAGAGGATTGATTACTTGATGTGCATCGCGAGCTTCATCGCGATCTGTTTGCTCCACCCAAATACCTGTTTTAATCGTATTGCCTTCGGAAATTTCCATTTCAAAATCAGACGTAAAACCTAGGCGTTGTTTAGCATAGTGTGTATGTCGCATGCTCATTGCTGGCAACGAACCCTCAGGGTAACAATTTGGATGTCTCCTACCGTTACCTTCACCTTCTAAAATTGAAAAGGTTGTTGATGTACAGCCTTCGATAAACGTTGCTGGAGTAGCGTTTGGTGCTATAGAACTACCTGGGGTAGTATAAAAGATAGCATCCGAGAATGGGGCAGTACCGCCATAAAGAGTATTTGGACCATTCTCACTAAGAGAACTTCCTGGTATTGTACTTGTACCGGAAGGATTCCACACGTAAGAAGGAGTCCAATCACCACGACCAGTCATATCATGAAAATAGGGTGTGATAGCAAATTTATAACCATTATTTTCATACTCACTTTTTAAGTAAATAAATGTGTTCTCACGAAGAGTACGAGCATTGCCTCTAAAGTTTTGATCGATTCGAGGAATACCTTGCCATACAGTTTCTTTGAAATCAGAATCTGGATTTAGTTTAAATCTCTCAAGGGTGGTATATTTGTAGTCAAATTCGTCAGCATCATCCCATGAGAATCGACCAGTAAAAGACCAGTCACCAACGTCACTAATAACTTTCGCTGAAATATGATCACGTTTCATGTCGCCTAAGCCATCCATCCAAGAATCTGCTTTCATAGTAGAAGCACTGAAATACGCAAAAGTATTATCAGCGAATTCACCTGTATCTACTCTAGCGAAGTAATAAGAAGCATTCGCTTTACTTGTGCCTAAGCTTACATTGGCGGTTACACCAAAATCATCAGCTGGGTTTTTCGAAACAAAGTTGATAGTACCACCAAGTGCTTCGTGTGATGGTGAAGACAAGTCTGCAGTACCCTGAGATACCTCAGCGTATAACATGTTTGGGCTATCAATGTAACGATTGGCTTTTGAACCACCACCGTAGTTTGAGTTACCATTAGGTAGTCCATCAATAGTCATACCGATTTGTTGCTCATTTTGACCCGTTGAAAAGCCACGCATACTTATAGCTGTTGTGTTGTCATCAGAGCCAAAAAGTGCCCCTTGGCTAATAATAACGCCAGGAATATTCTTTATCATATTTAAAACACTACTACCAACAGCTTCTTGCTCGACCATATCATCAGATGTATATGCCGATGCAAATGTTGCTTTTTTACCCAAAATAAGAACAACTTGTTGATCTTCATCTTCTTCACTAGCCGCTTCCTCACTGGAATAGGCCTGACTTATTGTAAGTGCTGGTACTGCAATAGCCAAAGCAATGCTTTTGCTAATTAGTGATCTTGAAAATATTTTGTTAAATGCGCTCTGTTTGTTTTTCATAATTTCCCCTAGAAAATTTGATATATATAATATAGTAAACGTTCTTCCGCCATCCTCATACACATGTATTAAATGACCGAACGGTCACTTGGCGAGCATAACACTTAATTTTTAAGAAAACCAATTATTTATTTGAATGAGTTTTTATTCGCGTTATTGCAATGCGGAAATATCCTAAAAGCCTTTAAAACAGGGGTGGTAGATCAATGTTAAAAGCGGCGATGCAAATGCAAACCTACATTTTATCAACAACACCAATTCTTTCATTATGGCTACATCACTATTTTAATTGACCGTATGATCGTTATTGAGTATGCTCTCTTCAATAGGATTAACACGGGTTAACATGAAATATAGGTTTATGTGTGAATAGTGACGAAAGAATATCTTCCAGCCCTTATGACGTTGTAATAGTCGGCGCGGGTGTAGTCGGTTGCGCATTAGCCCGGCGATTTACACTAGAAGGTGCCAGCGTTTTAGTTGTCGAAAAATGTGCTGATATACTTAGTGGAGCCAGCAAAGGCAATAGCGCGCTTTTGCACACTGGTTATGATGCGCCGGAGCAATCACTTGAATTAAATTGCATCAAAGCTGGGTACAAAGAATATATAGAAATACACAAAAAATTCCAGCTGCCGATATTAAAAACAACAGCATTAGTGGTAGCTTGGACAGAAGATCAAGAGCAACAATTACCGGCTATTGTAGCAAAAGCTCATGCTAATGGTATCTCGAATGTTCGACTGGTTAATCGTGACGAGTTAATAGAGCTAGAACCTGAATTATCAAAAAAAGCACGTGCTGCAGTGTTAGTTCCAGATGAACATGCCATCGATCCTTGGTCAGCCCCGTTAGCCTATTTGACTCAAGCGATTGATAATGGTGCCAAATTACAATTATCAACCGAAATCAATAACGGCAGTTTTGATGGCGAGTTTTGGTGCTTAAATACGGGCGAGAAAAAGATCATGTGTCGCACTGTAATCAATTGCGCGGGACTTTACGGTGACATTCTTGATAAAAATTTACTCGGCGAAACCAGTTTTGAAATCCGTCCTCGTAAGGGTCAATTTGTTGTATTTGATAAAATTGCTAGTAAATTAATGAATGCCATTATTTTGCCAGTGCCGACGCCTACAACCAAGGGTATTGTAGTTTGTAAAACAGTTTTTGGTAATGTACTCGTCGGTCCAACAGCTGAAGAACAAGAAAGTCGTGACGATGCAACGGTAAATTCTGACACTCTTGCGAAATTACAGCAAGCCGCAATTGAAATCATACCTGAGTTACAGGGTGTTGGTGTGACTGCCACTTATTCAGGAATTAGACCCGCAACAGAGGAAAAAGACTATAGGATCTCATTTAACAAAGACAAGAATTGGATTAGCGTTGGAGGTGTTCGTTCGACGGGCTTAACGGCTGCGCTCGGCATTGCTAGTTATGTCTATAAAAAATACAAGAGAGCTGGCAACCTACATGACGTAATTGTTGATCCTACTTATCTCATCATGCCGAATCTTGCTGAACACGAAAAACGCGATTACATATATCCGGGGAATGACGGTATTGTTTGCCATTGTGAATTAGTTTCTAAACGAGAAATTATTAACGCGTTAAATAGTCTGGTGCCTGCGCGTTCTTTGCAGGGTCTTAAACGTAGAACCAGAGCCACCATGGGTCGTTGTCAGGGCTTTTATTGTACTGCTGAATTAAGTGAAATGACTAAAGGTCATTTTGAACAACCGATTGCAGTAGGAAAATGCCATGGGAAATAGTATGCAAATTCCAATTGTACATTGTGATGTTGCCATTATCGGAGGTGGTCCTGCTGGTTTAGCCGCCGCCACACAATTAAAAAAGCAAGGTATAAAAAGCGTTATTGTTATTGAGAGAGAGCAAGATGCTGGAGGTATTCCTAGACACTGCGGACATTTTCCTTTTGGTATGCGTGAATTTTATAGAGTGTTAACCGGACCTAGCTACGCGCGTAAATTAGTGCAACGAGCTATAAAATTCGGTGTGGATATTAGAGTCAAGCATACGGTTGTTAAAATTGAAGAAACTCATTTGCAAGTAACCAGTCCTGAAGGAATGAGTGAAATTATTGCACAACGTATCATTATTGCTACTGGTGTACGAGAAAAACCACGTTCAGCCAGAGCTGTCTCTGGTGAACGCCCACTTGCAGTCACTTCTGTCGGTGCCCTACAATCAATGATCTATCTAAAAAATAATATTCCATTTGTTAAACCAGTGATTATTGGCTCTGAACTAGTCTCTTTTTCTTCTATCTGGACTTGTGTCGTTTCAGGTATTAGACCGGTGGCTATGTTAGAGGAAACGAAAAGAATTTTGGCACGAAAACCGCTGAATTGGATGCCAAGAATATTTCGGATACCACTGCATTACAACACTGAATTGGTAGAAATTATTGGTAAAGATAGGGTTACTGGAGTAAGAGTTAAAAATAAATCAGGGCAAATCCAAGAGATAATTTGTGATGGAGTGGTGTTGAGTGGTCAATTTTTACCCGAATCTAGTTTGATGCGCATTTCCGGAATTGATGTTGATACTCATAGTGGTGGACCGATTATTGATCAATTTGGCAGATGCTCCAATCCGAAGGTTTTTGCCACCGGGAACTTATTAAGGCCAGTTGAAACGGCTGGTTGGTGTTGGCGCGAGGGGACAAACCTTGGAGATTGGGTAGCAAAAGACCTAAAAATAGGCCTACCTCCAGCGAGTAAGGGAATTTGTATTTCAATAAAAACGCCTTTGATAAAACTGGTCGTACCGCAGGTTATCCAGCTTCCGTACAAGAGTAAAGATGGCATGAATCAGTTACAAATTAGATTTAGTCAACCTTGTAAGGGGCAGTTGGTTGTGCGTTGCGATGGAGAAGTTATTTGGCAGAAAAATATTTCTAGTCGAGCCGAGCGACGAATTTTAATCCCTTTGAAGGCGTTTGAAAATATAACGGGTCATAGTCAAGTGGCACTGGATTTTCAGTCGTTTAATTCAGATTGAAAATCGTCTAGTAGACAAAAGGATAGAATATAATGATGAAAAGCACTTTTAAAAAAGACCCTATTTATGAACGCTGGCGGATTAAGATATTTTTAATCACTTGGCTGGGTTATGCCTCCTACTACCTAACGCGTAAAGCTTTTCCAGTTGCCAAGTTGGGTTTTGAAGACGATGCCAGCATTGATATGACTACCTCGATGATGGCTAATATCGATGCTGCCTATTTGATTGCTTATGCGATTGGTCAGTTCGTTTTTGGCATGTTGGTGGATAGATTTGGAAGCCGAAAAATAATACTTGCAGGCATGTTAACTTCAGTGGGAGCTGCTCTCCTTATGGGATCAGCGTTTGGTTACGCGTTCTTTATAGGTATCATAGTGATCCAAGGTTTTTCTCAAGCGACCGGGTGGGCTGCTTTTTGTAAAAACATATCAACTTTCTATTCAGTTAAGGAGCGCGGAAGAGTCATGGGGCTTTGGTGCAGTAACTTTGCTGTAGGAAGTCTAGTGTCTACTCCATTAATTGCATGGGTTGCTTATAGTGTTTTTGATACGTGGCGAATGGCGCTTTGGTCTGCCGGTGGATTCTTGTTTATTGTTTGGTTATTACAGATATTATTCCAGAAAAATTCCCCTAAAGATGTAGGCTTAGTGGATATTAATACTTATCATCTAATCGACTCCAAAATCGAAGTTTCTAAGGAAGAACAAACAGAAGAAAAACTGAGCTTTAGACAAGAACTTAAAATAATTACTACCGATCGTACAGTGATGCTACTCGGTTTGGTCTACTTTTTACTCAAACCTGCTCGATATGCCATTCTCTTTTGGGGACCATTTATTGTCTATGAACACTTTAAAGAAGTAGGGAAATTCGCAGCCGCGACTGTACCGATCACATTTGAAATTGCCGGTGTGTTATCTCCGGTTGTGCTTGGTTATATATCGGATAAATATCTGGGCTCTCGCAGATACAAAATATGCATTGTTAGCTTGTTTGGTTTATCCATAAGTTTGTATGTTTTTCCATTATTACTTGCCTCGCATAGTTTGTTGTTGGTGGGAGTCGCGTTTTTCTTCATTGGCATGATGCAATTCGGTCCCGACGCCATGCTTAGTTCAACGGCTGCAATTGAAACTGGTTCAAGTAAACGTGCTGGCACGGTTTTAGGTTTTGTCAATGGCTGCGGTTCTATTGGTGCGATTTTGGGTGGAGTTATTCCTGGGTATTTAGGCGCGGAACAGGCATTTATGTTTCTCGCGATTGCCAACTTAGTTGCCGCGTTGCTACTGCTGCCTATGCGAAAGAAATGACTTTTATGATAAATAACTTCATGAAAAATTAACAGGAGGTAAAATTGATTAACTTGATTTATAAACAAAGTATCCTTGTAATTTTGTTTGTATGTTTACAAGCATGCCAACAAGAAACAAATAAGCGTGCAGGGCAATCCTATACATACAATAACTCTTTAGCCCGTTTGCCTGTTGTGGGTCTAGCACAACATCAAAAAATACCTATACTAGTCAAAGCCAAAACTAAAGGGCAAGTACGTATTGAGTATCGAAAGATTGACTCAAAAGTTAGTCAGTTTTCAACTTCGAAAGAGCTTGTTGAAAAAAATGATTTTACCGTTGATCTTATTTTGACTGATATTGTCAGTGAACAACTTTATCAATATAGAGTTGAGTTTTCTAATGCCAGTTATAGCCCCTGGTATCAATTTAATTCCTTTCCCAAGACAGGGGTTCCGGGAAAGTTCAGTTTTGTTTTTTCTGCTTGTTTAAGAGAAAAGTACCTAGACTATGATATTTTTTCTCAGATAAAGAGTATTTCTCCTACCTTTGTTGCTCTAACTGGCGATCAAATGTATGCCGATTATGACGGAAATATCAACAAACTAGAGAGTTATCTTTCAAATGATAAAATACGTCAAGAGATAATTTCTCAAGGCGACAAAGTTCTTAACGACAAAAGTGTACTTGATGCTTTTCGTTCTAAATATAATCGCGTTTTTGGAAGGTCCTATCAAAGTTTAACCACTAATATACCAATGATGGCAATGTGGGACGATCACGATTTCGGCGAAGATAACTCTGATGGAACATATCCCTATAAGCATCAAGCAAGACAGGCATTTGTTGAAAACTTTCCTGCAAACCCGTATGAAGATGATAATGCCGGATTATATTATCGTTTTTCTGTTGCTGATGTCGATATTCTTGTTCTTGATACACGTTGGTATCGATCGCCAATGCAAAATGAAGATAACCAAAATAAATTCATGCTGGGGAAAAAACAATTGGCATGGTTATTAAAAAACTTAAAGAATTCAAAATCAAAAATTAAAATCGTATTTTCAAGTGTTCCGCTTAACGATTATGGCGGAGATACATCTTCTAATAGATCAGGTTATGACAGTTGGGTAGGCTATCAACATGAACGTAGTCAAGTATTGTCTTTTATCAAAACAAATAATATTGAGGGTGTGCTTTTCTTTTCTGGTGATCAGCATTACCCAAGCGCTCATATTTTAAATAAAAAAAGCTCATTACAACCAGTAACGCAGAATGCCAAATATGTTGAGTATCAACTTGCTGATTTGGGCACCTCTGTTCTTGACTTTTCAGCATCACCGCTTAGTTATAAAAAAGCAACAGGAAAGAAGTTTCAGCTAAAAAACCAAACAGATCCCAATTTTTCCTATGAGTTGTTTAGACCCGACTGGGCGCATCCCAAAGAGAATGAAAACCATGATGGCCCCATTATAGTTGGTTCGGTTTATGGTTTAGCAGAAATTGATACCTCAACATCGCCAGCAACAACATCTGTGACGTTTTATGAGTTAAATGCGAAAAAATTAATTATGGAAGAAATATATCGCATTAAAATCAACATGTAATCCTAGTCGTGTTTCATCGGCATTAATTTATTTTGGTGCCGATGTTTTTTCACTAATTTACTTAACAGTGCATTTTTCCGCAGAGAGATCAAATTGACAGGCTTGCGCTAAACAGCTGTATACCGAGCTTTTTTTAAACAATGTGATAACTACAATAATTTGATCAACTGGCTTCAATTATTTCTACATTCTGTTGAATTAATTCCTCGTAGAGTTCCTTGGGGGGCATTTTATCGCATACTAGAGTTGTAATTCGATCAAGTGCGCATACTTGAAAAGAGGCAATATTATTAAATTTTGTATGATCGGCCAATACAATCAGAGACTGTGCTTGTTCAAGCATTGCGCTGGCAATTTGCGCTTCATTTATATTAAAATCCATAACGCCCGTTGAACCATCTAAGGCGCCTATGGTTAGAACAACATGATGGGCTCTAAATGTTTTTATTTGTTGAATCGCTAAGGAACCAAAGGTCTCTTGATTATCTCCGCTATATTCACCACCAAGTAAAAATACTTTATTGGTCGTATTAGCCTGTGTAATCACTTTTGCAACTAAGGCTGAGTTAGTAATAATAGTTAGGTTATTAATTTTAGCTATTTCCTCCGCAAAATAGATAGACGTAGAGCCTGTATCGATAAATATAGTATCTCTAGCAGAAAATAGCTTTACCGCTTCCTTTGCTATTTGACGTTTTTCTTGGACATTTCGTTCCATTCTTCGTTGAAACGAGCCTTCCGCTGACATTTTGGCAAGTACTGCCCCACCATGAACTTTTTGGATTTTACCCTGCTTGGAAAGGGCTGAAAGATCTCTTCTAATCGTTTCTCGAGAGGCGCCAAAATGATTAGCCAAATCATTTACATCAATGCGTTGATTTTCTCGAATAAGATCAATGATTTTAGATTGTCTAAAACTTGGTTTCATTGTTTCCCTCAATAAAATATTGATCCTAAAAAAACCGACTAGATGCCTTGAGAATTTTCCTAGGAGATAGCTATAGATTTTACATGTTTTTTAGCCATATAAAAGTTATGTTGTAAAATTTCATGAGATAGAGCTTTAAAAGATAGTGACTAAGCAATAAACCCATAGCGTACGAATATATTACTAATATTTAGTAATTAGCGCCAGTTTTGAAGATTTTGATAGGTGCTGAGTACATAACTCAGCAAATAAAACACATCGTTATTGACTATATGGACATATATAATTACTATTTGGTCATGTTGTAGGTGTTCGAAATGGCGTAAATGGTTGGTAGAGATATTTTTGGAGGTGTGAAACATGCAATGTAAAAAAGTCGTTATTGTTGGCGGCGGCTCAGCCGGTTGGATTACAGCTTCTTATATGAATGCGATTCTCAATTCAAATAATCAGCAAGCTGTGAAATTTGTTTTGATTGAGTCACCTACATTACCGAGAATATCAGTCGGTGAAGCAACAGTTCCAACTATAAACCGATTATTGCAGACCTTGCGTATTAACGAAAAGGACTTCATGAAAGCAACAGATGCAACCTTTAAACAAGGTATAAAATTTATCGATTGGTTTAAAGATAAGGGGCATAGTTACTATCATACCTTTGACCGTCGAGAATCAGAAACAACCGGTTACCTGGCATCCAAGGTTTGGCTCGATAGCGATCGAAGTATACCGTTTGCTGAGACTGTTTCAATACAACCACAATTATGCGAAATGAATTATTCGCCCAAACTGCCAGATAATGGTCACTACGAATCACCTCTCACTTACGCTTATCACATGGATTCTGAAAAATTTGCTAATTACCTGTGTACTTATGCCAAATTGCACGGGGTTAAGCACGTCCAAGACGATGTGGTTGATATTGAAACCACCGCTGACAATCAGATTTCGGCGATACTAACGAAAACTGGACTAAAAATTAAAGCTGATCTTTATATCGATTGCACAGGCTTTTCATCCCTCCTTATTGGTAAAAAATTAAACGTTGGTTTTAAGGACTATTCTCAATGGCTAATATGTGACCGAGCCGTGACTATGCAAATTCCTTATCAAGATTATTATCCGCAAGAAGTCCGTCCTTATACTACTTCCACAGCACTGTCTGCAGGTTGGGTTTGGGATATAGGATTGGTCAATCGCCGCGGTATTGGTTACGTGTATTCCAGTGCGTTTATTAGCGATTCTGATGCTGAACAAGAACTCCGGCAATATGAAGGAGCGCATAGTGCAGCTATACCCTGTAGAACGGTTAAGTTCAGAGTGGGTCGAAGAGAGAAATTTTGGCAGACGAACTGCGTCGCTATAGGACTATCTGCAGCCTTTGTTGAGCCTCTAGAATCGACAGGATTAAATATGATTGAATTTGCAGCGACAACCTTAGCGGAGCATTTCCCAATGAATGGTGAAATGAAGCCATTAGCTGAACGCTATAATAAAATCATGTCTAATCGATTTGATGATGCTCTCTATTTTATCAACTTACATTATTGCCTAAGTCGAAGAACTGACTCTGCATTCTGGCGAGAAGTCCAAAAGCCCAAGCGAATTGTAAGTAATGTCCAGAAACAACTTGATTTATGGAAGTTGAAAAGGCCATCAGAAGCTGATTTTGACAATCATTTCATTTTGTTCAATCACACAAATTATGAGTATATTTTATATGGCATGAACTTTACGCAATCAAATCCCATTAACGACGATTGTGATGCTGAAACTTTTGAGGAAAAACCCAAAAGCAAAATTCCAAAAATGATAACCGATAATATTCAAGCGGCTCAGGCGAGTTTGGTTCCACATGAGTTATGGTTACAGCAAGAAATTGGTATGAAGAAATACACCGATAATCTTTAAGGTCAAAACTGTTTTTCTCGATTTAGGTAATAAAAATGCAAAGATTAGCACCTGCTTTACAACAAGATAATGTTCCCTTAGATCTTATCTCTTTAATCAAAACCATTCTTGCCGCAACAAAGGAAATATCATTTCGTGTCGGACAAGGGCATTTAGGGGGTTTGTTGGGCTCTACGCTCGATGAAAATATTCAAGGTGAAATTCAAAAAAAACTTGATGTGGTCGCCAATGAATTATTCAAAGATATTATCTTAGAGTCGGGCTTTGTTAGAGCTATTTCATCTGAAGAAGAAGATACTTCGGTAGCAGGTAGTGAAACAGGGAAGTTTTTAGTTTCATTTGACCCACTTGATGGAAGCTCAAATATAGATATTAATTCCTTAATTGGAACAATTTTTTCTATCCACGAGGCCCCTAAAGACATGTCAGCAAACGATCCAGATATGTTTAAGCAAGCAGGACACAAGCAAATATGCGCTGGCTACGTTTTGTATGGCCCATCAACAATGTTGGCAATGACGACGGGACGAGGTACTCATCTTTATGTGCTAGATAGAACATACGGTGGTTATTTATTGGTAGAGCGCAATGTTCAAATACCGGCAGACACCCAAGAGTTTTCGGTAAACATGTCCAATCACCGATTTTGGCAAAGTGAAATGAAAAGCTATATCGATGATTTACTATTGGGAGATAATGGACCCCGTAGCAAAAATTTCAACATGAGGTGGCTTGGTGCGATGGTTGGAGATGTACATCGGGTTCTTTGTCGCGGTGGAATTTTTACTTATCCAAGTGATAGTCGAGATCAGAACAGACCTAACAAGCTACGCTTAATGTATGAAGCAAACCCAATGGCGTTTTTAATTGAGCAAGCGGGAGGTTTATGCGTTACTCGCGACGAACGCATTATGGACATTGAACCAACAGATATTCATCAAAGAGTAGAGGTTATTCTCGGTTCTATCAATGAGGTCAAAGCTTGTTTAAAATACTATGATTAAACTTGTCTAGGTGCGGCAATTCCACTAACTTAAGAGGTTTTATTAACTAGCAAGCGCGTGTCATTTAAAAGAATAAGCGTCTATCAATATCTGATACAATGCTGGCTATTAAAATATCGATGAATTGTAAGATTGCAATGACTTTAAAAAAAACTGCCAATGAAGATTTCAGAAGCCAGTACGAACGATTTATTGAGGAGACTATTGAATTAGAGATTGTTTGGAACCTAGAATCTGAAGACGGTTTCGCGGTATGTGAGTCTGATCAGTTTGAAGGAAAACACGTGATGCCATTTTGGTCGACAGAACAAGACGCGAAAGCGGCCTGTTGTGACGACTGGAATGATTATAAACCCAACCCTATTCGGTTTGATGATTTTATTGATGCTTGGTTACACGGTATGGCGGAAGACGAAATGTATGTTGGTGTTAATTGGAATAGCGAGTTGGCAGGTGTTGAGATAGAACCGGTTATTCTAATTGAAGATTTACTAGGTGACGAGTGAGGCTAGAGATCCCCGATTAAGAGAGTTCGAGGATGCCGAGATGATGCTTTATAGAAGCAATCAATGATTAGTATTACTCCGACTTATTGAAATGCTACTCATCGAACATCGCTCACATCGCTGAGCAAATACACTAAATCAATATAAATAATGGTTTTACGCTTATTTATTACCCATAAGCTTTGCCTTTTAGCCCTCTTTTGGGTAGAATCGCGCGCCTATGAAGGAAGGTGTCGAAAATAGTAGCCAGCATTGCCATACTGAAAGTGGATTAAATACCGAAAACGCGGTACTTATTCAGCCTCGTAAGCTAGCTAACAAAGGTGGGGAACTGCGTTATTGCTGGCAGGTTGAAGATTTAACTCGCTTACAGGGGCTTCTGTATTCCAGCCAGGGCGAAATTAAGGTTCATTTGGTTGGAGAGCATGACAATAGAAAACGTTGTTTAGTTAAAGCTTATATAACTGCGACGGTTCAATTAGAATGCCAAACAAGTTTCGAACCCATTGATTACAAAATAGACACTAATATCGTCTATTGTAGCGTGATAAAAGAAGAACAGATCAATAGCTTAGAGGACGAATACGAAGCTTTACTGCTAGACGATGGACAGGTCGACATAAAGCAAGTGATTGAGGATGAGTTAATACTGGCATTGCCCATTGCAATTAATAAAGCCAGTAACGAAGTGGATATTCAGATGTCTTACGGTGAATTACCAAGAGAGGAGACATCAAGTAAAAAGAATCCGTTTAAAGTGCTTGAAGGATTAAATATTAAGTAGTGCTTGTTCAGGAAAAAAGGGTTCAAGCAAAGATTATTCAAACAAGAAATTTTTAGATTTAGTAAATTTTAGGAGTAAATCCCATGGCAGTTCAAAAAAGTAAAAAGTCACGCGCTCGTCGCGGTATGCGTCGGTCACATGACGCTTTAGTCTCTAATATGTCTTCAGTCTCAGAAGATGAAACCAGTGGTGAGCTTCACTTACGTCATAATATGACTGAAGACGGATACTACCGCGGTCGTAAAGTTATATAGTTCGTTTTGTGATAGATCGAACTTCTTGCTAGATCGCCTCAGTACGATCTAATCAAAATCTGTTTAAACAGAATCGATCTAAACAAGTTCTATCACTGACAAAGAATATAGTTTAGACTTTTGTCTAATGATTACGATAGCAATTGATTGTATGGGGGGCGATTTCGGTCCCTCAGTTACAATACCCGCAATAAAAGCTCTGGTTGACAAGGCTGAGCACCAATCTGTTAAATTCAAGTTATTTGGTCAACAACAAGCCATTCAAGAACAACTTGAAAGCTTGAATCTGATTGATCACCCACGAATAGTTGTTTTACCCTCTGAAACAGATGTTTTTATGCACGACAAACCGTCAATCGCGCTAAAAAACAAAAAACGTTCGTCCATGCGTTTGGCCCTGGAGGCTGTTCGAGACGGTAGGGCGCATGCCTGCGTTAGTGCAGGAAACACCGGCGCTCTTATGGCTATTTCCCGTTTTGTATTGCGAATGCTGCCTGGCATTGATAGACCGGCGATAATTGCTGCCATTCCTACCTACAATAATAAACAAGTATATTTGTTAGATTTAGGGGCAAATGTCGAATGCGATGAAAATCGATTGACGCAGTTTGCGATTATGGGAAATGAGTTAAGCAAGGGGATTGATGGAATTGAGTCACCTCGTATTGGGCTTCTCAATGTCGGAGAAGAAGAATTTAAAGGTTCAATAAAATTACAAAAAGCAGCAGAACTTCTCAAAGGACTAAAAGGTGTTAATTTTGCGGGTTTTGTGGAAGGTAATCAAATATTCTCTGGTAACTATCAGGTGATTGTGACTGATGGATTTACTGGCAATAATGTGTTGAAAGCGTCGGAAGGGTTAAGTTACTTCTTGATCGCAAAAATTAAGGATGCCTTCAAACGTAATTTATGGACAAAATTTATTGGCCTACTCGCAAAACCCATTATCAACCTGTTTAAAGAAGAAATAAATCCTGAACGCTACAATGGCGCCTGCCTAATTGGTTTACGCGGGATTGTGATTAAGAGTCATGGAAGCGCTAATATCAGTGCAACAGCCTGCGCTATTGAAGAGGCCATACTGCAAGCAAAAAAGAAGGTACCGTCTAAAATCAAAGAGAGTTTGGAAATTGCCAGTAAATATATGGAAACCGCTGCCCAATAGAGGACAAACTCGATATGGCAGTCTATCTCTGACGGAGGCTAACTGGCAATGGTCTGGCTAGTATTATCTACCGAGCCTGATATAGTGACCCTTAATGCTGACAAATAGTTAGAATATACGTTAAGATAGTTCGGTAACTCTTTGGAAATAAAACATAATAAAAGGTTTCACTCTATGTCTCAAAATTTACAAGAATCACTAGAGTCCACTGCATTTGTATTCCCAGGACAGGGATCCCAATCGCTGCAAATGTTAACAGATTACGCTGGTGTAGCTGAGGTAAAGCGTACCTTTGAGCAAGCGTCGGATACTTTAGGTTATGATTTATGGGATTTATCGCAACACGGCCCAGAGCAGGATTTAAATCAAACAGACAAAACACAGCCGCTTTTAATGACCGCAAGCGTGGCTTTGTGGCGAGTATGGCAAAGTCGAGCACCTTTACCATTGTGGGTCGCTGGCCATAGCCTTGGTGAATATTCAGCCTTAGTCTGCTCCGGTGTTTTGGGGTTGGAGCAAGGCGTTAAGCTGGTAGAGCAACGAGGCCAATTTATGCAGCAAGCTGTGCCAACGGGCATAGGTAAAATGGCTGCAATCATAGGATTAGACGATGACAAGGTTCAGGAGGCTTGTGAGCAATCAGCAGAGAACGAGATTGTTTCACCGGTTAACTATAATTCTCCTGGTCAAATCGTTATTGCGGGAAATGCCAACGCGGTAGAAAGAGCAATGCTAGCGTGTAAAGACGCCGGAGCAAAAAGAGCATTACCGTTAGCGGTTAGTGTGCCTTCTCATTGTTTGCTGATGAAGCCTGCTTCAGAGCAACTTGACCAATTACTGAGTTCAATCGAGTTCAGCGAGTCAACCGTCAAGATGGTTAACAATGTTGACGTTGCTGTTGAGACAGACAATAATAAAATTAAAGACGCTTTAGTCAGACAACTATATTGTCCCGTTCGTTGGAGTGAATGTATCACTTTTTTGGCTGAGCAAAATAATTTAAATATCGTAGAATGTGGACCAGGCAAGGTTTTAAGCGGACTTTCACGTCGAATTGACCGTTCCTTAAACTCATTTCAAACATTAGATCTTAACTCGTTAGATAAAGCCATCGAAGCACTGGTTTAAATTCTGGAGAATACAATGACAACAAACAGATTAGTATTAGTGACAGGCGCATCGCGCGGAATTGGTAGAGCTATCGCTGAAAACCTTGGTGCAACAGGTCACACAATTGTAGGCACAGCTACTTCACAGGCGGGCGCAGACAGTATTTCTAGCTATTTTTCTGACTTAAGCATTCAAGGTAAGGGAATGGTCGTTAATGTATCAGATGCCGGGTCACTAGATGCGTTGCTCAAAGAGATTAAGACCGAATACGAAAAAACGCCAGAAATCTTGGTTAATAATGCCGGCATCACTCGTGACAATCTATTAATGAGAATGAAAGAAGATGAATGGGATTCTATTATCCAAACGAATTTAACTTCGGTATTTCGCTTGTCCAAAGCCTGCCTGCGCGGAATGATGAAGGCCAAGTGGGGAAAAATAATCAACATAGGCTCTGTGGTAGGTTCTACTGGTAATCCAGGGCAAACTAATTACTGCGCTGCAAAAGCCGGCTTAATAGGTTTTACTAAATCTTTAGCTAAAGAGATTGGCACGAGAGGAATTACCGTTAACGTCGTATCGCCGGGTTTTATAGATACTGACATGACAAAAGCGCTCGATGATGGGCAAAGGGATGCAATATCGGCTAATATACCGCTCAATCGCCTTGGACAACCATCAGAAATAGCTGCGGCGGTTGGTTTTTTGGCCTCTAACGGCGCAGATTATATTACCGGCGAAACGCTCCATGTTAACGGTGGAATGCACATGAGCTAACCGTTTTATTGCAAATATGACTAAAATAACAAATTTTTGTGGTCTGACCTGAAAAATTGTTATAATTGCCCCTTGCAAACTTTTATAAAATGAATACACTACACGCCTCAGCATATGCTGTGTTAATTTAGAGGAAAACAGAAATTATGAGTACTATAGAAGAACGCGTAAAGAAGATCGTAATTGAACAACTGGGTGTCAAAGAAGACGAAGTTACATTAGAAGCATCATTTGTTGACGATCTTGGGGCAGATTCTTTAGATACCGTCGAATTGGTCATGCTTCTTGAAGAAGAATTCGACACCGAAATCCCTGATGACGAAGCTGAAAAAATCAACACGGTTCAAGCCGCTGTTGACTATGTAAAAGCTAACGTAGAAGGCGCGTAAGTAGTTAGTCATACGCACACCCTTCTATTTGATAGTGGCAGACTGTAACCTGTAGATGTTTATACTCTCTAGTTTATAGACGAAAGAAATTCTTATGACGCTGCTGCATAGTTGGTAATTATATAGCATTTTGTTTTAAAGCCGTGACAGAGATTCTGTTGCGGCTTTTTTTATGATTTAATGCGACGAGGAGCAGATATTCAACATTGGTTGTAACTGCTTCCCCGTGGTTAATAATCGATCGCGAACTATGACGTCATTCCCGAGTTGTTTTGTCGGGAATCTTATCAATGATCAGAGATTCCTGACAAGAGACAGCAGGAATGACGGGGTTGAGTAGATACCAAATTTAATCTTAATGAATAGGTTATGTAATGAAAAATAGAGTAGTTGTTACAGGGCTAGGAATGTTGAGCCCAGTAGGAAACGATGTAAAAACTTCCTGGGACGCTATTTTGAAGGGTCAAAGTGGCGTAGTAACGGTTGACTGGCTTGAGCAAGAAGGACTTTCCACACATTTTGCCGCTACCGTTAAGAATTTTGATCCAACCGCTTATATGCCAAGAAAAGATGCTAGAAAATTCGACCAGTTTATACAGGTCGGTGTTGCAGCGGCGTCTCAAGCGATTACTGATTCCGGCATTACCATTGATGAAACCAATGCAGAACGGATCGGTGTATGCCTGGCAGCAGGTGTTGGTGGCTTACCTTTTATAGAGAAAAATCACTCCAGCTTACTCGACAAAGGGCCGAGGCGAGTTTCACCTTTTTATATACCTGGTTCTATCATCAATATGGTTGCAGGCCAGCTTTCCATCATGTATGGCTTAAAGGGACCTAACATTTCAATTGTTACCGCCTGTTCAACAGGAGTTCATAATTTAGGGCATGCTGCCAGAATGATCGCTTATGGAGATGCTGACGCCATGGTAGCGGGCGGATCAGAAATGACAACTACGGCATTGACTATTGCTGGATTTTCAAATGCAAGAGCGCTTTCCACTAGAAATGACTCACCGCAACAGGCAAGTCGTCCGTGGGATAGAGATAGGGACGGATTTGTGCTGGGTGAAGGTGCTGGTGTTATGGTTTTGGAGTCATTTGAGCATGCTAAAAATCGAGGCGCTCATATTTACGCTGAACTATCCGGTTTTGGTATGTCGGGCGATGCTTATCATATGACTTCTCCTCCAGAAGATGGTGAAGGTGCTGCCAGCGCAATGAGAAACGCGCTAAAAGATGGGGCTATTAATCCCGATCAAATTGGCTATATTAACGCTCACGGTACATCTACAATGGTGGGTGATTTGGCTGAGACAATGGCAGCCAAAAACATATTTGGCTCTCACATCAAACAGCTTAAAATGAGTTCTACCAAGTCCATGACGGGACATTTATTGGGTGCTGCGGGAAGCGTAGAGGCTATATTCACTGTTTTGGCACTTCGAGACCAAGTGGCGCCTCCAACCATTAATCTCGATAATCCCAGCGAGGGTTGCGATCTTAATTATGTCGCTAATCAAGCCCAACAGACTCAAATGACACACGCGTTATGTAATTCATTTGGCTTTGGTGGCACCAATGGATCGTTGTTATTTACGAAAATTTAATGCAAATTGAATTTATTGATCAAACCAATGATGAAAACTCATCCATGCAAACCCTCTCAAGAGACGGGCTATACGGAGACGGTTTTTTCACTACCGGTATTATTAACAACGGAAAAATTCAACACTGGGACTACCATCTAGAAAGAGTTTTATTTAGCGCCAGTCGATTATATTTTTCAGATTTTTCCTTAGAGTTATTTCGAACTTCAATCGAGAAGCTGGTGTTCAATATTGAGAGTGCTGCTTTTCGAATATCAATAACGCGCTGTCAAAACTTGAGAGGCTACGCTATATCTGACTCTGCGCTAAGTATGTGTCGATTACATTTGTTCTCTTTGCCACCCCAAATAAGTCAGCATTGTGAGCTGGTGTTCGCACACACGCCTATTTCTGTTAATCCTTATTTTGCCGGGATCAAGCATTTAAATCGTCTTGACAGTGTAATAGCGGCTAACGAAATACAAAATAAAAACCAGGAAGCGCTAATGTTTAATGGGGATTCGGTTATCTCGGGTAGTCGGAGTAACCTGTTTGTTTATTTGCGGAGTGAATGGTATACGCCACTTCTCGATCGAGCCGGGGTTAACGGTATTACGCGATTACGAATTTTGAAAACTATGGAAGAGAATGGGATAACATGTCATAAGTCTCCAATACATCGCAGTGACTTAAAAGATATTGATGCCGCTTTTGTGTGTAATAGCTTGATGGGGATATGGCCATCAAACAATATTAACGGAAAAAGCTTAGCTACTGAGCCTTCAGTTGTAATTCAAAAACTATTAGATGGGGAAGGGAGTTAGTTCTGCATATGACATCTTTTATCAATAAAAAAACAATAATAGGGTTAGTTTTACTCACCGGGTTTATAGCCACTAACTGGTATTGGCTTGATTATCGAAGTTTTGTTAAAACACCGATAGATTTTTCTGAGCATTTAATTTTTACCGTCTCAAACGGTGAGAATATCTCAACCTTGGCGAATCAGCTAACCGCCAAAGGATTGATCCCTGACGCTTGGTATTTAAAACTATTGATCAAATTTAGACCTGAACTGGCTAAGTTAAAGGTTGGGGAATATCAATTAGAAAAACAGATGCGACCGGAAGCGTTATTGCAACGATTAACCAGTGGTGCAGTCATTCAGTACGAATTTACAATCATAGAAGGGCAGACGTTTATTCAAGTTTTACAAAACTTGTCCAAACAGGAAAGATTACAATCGCTAGATTCATTCAGCGATCAAGATCTTGATTATTCAATAGCAAAGTTAGCTAGTCAGCTTAATATTGCTCAGGATAATCCTGAAGGCTGGTTTTTTCCAGATACTTATTTTTACAGTAAAGGAGAATCGAGTTTTTCACTGCTTCGTCGTGCTGTTAAAAAGATGCAATCACTACTACAAACTGAATGGGAAAATAAGGAAAAAAACCTGCCTTACAAATCGGCATACGAGGCTTTAATCATGGCATCGATCATAGAAAAAGAAACGGGGATCGCCAGCGAACGGGCAAAAATAGCAGGGGATTTTGTAA
>Ga0256847_1000598_pt1 | contig 21977 bp, 26 predicted proteins | sample TeddybearmetaG_FD_189099 | JGI IMG/M metagenome (GOLD analysis project Ga0256847, IMG submission 189099) | Hydrothermal vent microbial communities from East Pacific Rise, Pacific Ocean - Teddybear | ecosystem: Environmental > Aquatic > Marine > Hydrothermal vents | place: Pacific Ocean: East... | reverse complement strand
ATTCAGCGGTTGATGCATCACAAAATATTGATGGTATGTTTGATGCATTGCTAGATGAAAATGATAATAGCGCAATTTCATTGAAAGAATGCTATCGCCAAGTGACAGGGGACGTCATGGTAACGGGTGATTTGCGTAATTGCAATATGGCTAGAATGCGGGAATGTGCGGGGGTTCGGGTTGCAGAAGGTATTACGAGTTCAACCTTTGCAAATGTTTTAGGTGATGCGATTAATCGCCGTTTATATAAAATTCAAGAAACTCCCGCTGCTCGCTATGATATTTGGCGCGATCTTGTTCGTATTGTTCCCAAAACAGATTTTGAAACCAACAAGTTGACTCAATATGGGGGTTATGGGGATTTACCCATTGTTCCAGAAAGTGGTTCATATGCTCCATTGTCAACGCCAACGGATAAAAAAGAAGAATATTCACTTGCCAAGCGTGGTGGCATAGAAACCGTCACTATGGAAGCCATTCGGCGCGATGATGTTGGTCTAATCATGAATATTCCAGATAAATTGAATATGACATCACAACGAACATTAGGCAAATTTGTATTAGATTTAATTGCCACTAATCCATTGATGGCGGATGGCAATAATGTATTCCATGCGGCTCATAATAATCTTGGGACGGCCGCTTTATCGACTGCCAGCTTATCAGCAGCACGATTGGCAATGATGCAGCAGGTTGATATTAGTTCGGGTGAACGTTTAGGTATTCCGCCAATGCATCTTTGGCTACCCTCTGAATTAGAAGAAGTTGCTTTTGATTTATTTCGCCGTGCAACGGATAATGATGACACTTTCTCTCAATCTATGAGATTACAAGTTCACCCTGTTTGGTATTGGTCAGATGTCAACGATTGGGCAGTTACGGCTGATCCCAGAGAAACCGCTGTTATTGAATTAGGGTTTTTAGATGGTCAGCAAGACGCCAGTATCTTTTTGCAAGACAATCCAACCTCTGGATCTGTATTTAGTAATGATGTTTTAACTTACAAAATCCGTCATGCATATGGTGCAAACTGGATTGACCATCGTGGCGCTTACAAGTCATCAGTTGTTTAATCCATGTTGCTATCTGAATACATTCAACAAATCTCTAATCTAGTTCGAGATGACAGCGACCTGATTAATGATTCTGATTTAATATTTGCTTTAAATCAAGCGGTTGTACGCTATTCAAGCGACCGACCACTATTTAAAATAGAGGACGTTAGTAGCGTTGCAGGTGGGCTAACATTGCCAACACCTGCTGGATGGCTGGCTGGTTTTAGCAAAATCAAACAAATTGAATACCCCGTTGGCTCAAATCCAACTGAAACATTGGCGTCCCATAGCATTTATCAAAGCCCAACAGGTGAAGAGATTCGACTTTGTGTTTCTTTGGCAATTGGAGCCATTGTTCGTTTGACCTATAGCCAAATGCATCAAATCACGGAATCCATTGATACTATTTTCATTAACCATCAAGCAGCATTGATTCATTATGCTGCTGCTGAATGTTGCGAACAGCTTGCAAGTTTTGCGGCTGGCAATTCTGATTCAACTATTAATGCCGATAGTGTTGATCATAATAATGGTTCTGAACGATGGACGAAGCGGGCTAATGATTTGCGTTTACGTTATTTCAATAATTTAGGAATTGATTTAAAACGCAATGCGGCGGTGGGTGTTGTGGTTGATATGGATTTAACCGACAGCAGAGGACGGGATCGATTTTTTCATAAAGGAAGAAACTGATGAATATTAATATTGATAACTCCGAAATCGATCAACTTCTCGCACTTTGGCAGCAGGCCCCTGAAATTGTTAATCAAGCAACTAAAAGTGCGGTTACAGAAGCCCAGCTTTTGTTACTTCGGGAAGTTAAGGAAAATACGCCTGTTGGCTCAACTAGTTTATTAAGACAGTCGTTTGGTGCGCCTGAGCCTATTTTATTAGGTGATCGAGTGATTGGGGTTGTTGGTACGAGTTTGCAACATGCTATTCCCGTTGAATTAGGAACAAAACCTCATTTTCCGCCTGTTGCGCCGATTAAAGATTGGGTTAAATCAAAATTGGGGAAATCTGAACAAGAAGCGGAAGGGATTGCTTTTGCCGTTGCCCGAAAAATTTCAATTAAAGGTACTAAACCTAAATTATTTGTTAAAAAAACCTTTGATCAAAATAAAAATCAAGCCCAAGCGATTTTTTCGCGGGCGTTGGGAAGAATTGCGGGGCAATTAGGCAATGGCTGATCCGATTCGCCAAGCCATTAAATTAGTCATGGAAAGTGTCGCCGATGTTGGCATTGTTCATGGTTATGAGCGTTATAGCAAACGAATGTCAGCTTTGCGCGATTTATATAAATCAAATAATCAAATAAAAGGTTGGTTTATTCGACGTTCTAGAAAAGTCATTCGTCGAGATGGTCCTGATAAAACAACCGCAATCCATTGGCAAATCCACGGGTTTTGGTCGTTAGAAGATGACAGCGGAACTGAAGAACAAATGGCGGATTTAGTTGATTTACTAATCAATGCTTTTGATGAAAAACCAGATTTAGATGGTGTGGTAACCGAAATTAACGATGGTGAACAGTATGGTTTATCTCAAGACGACTCGGGACCCGTGATGTTTGCAGGGGTTTTATGTAATAGCGTTCGATTGTCATTAGTCACAATTGAGCGAGAATTTTGTCAATTTGGAGGTTATGCCTAATGGCAGCTAAGAAAAAAGTGATCGATAAAGGGGAAGTTGTTAAAGCGAAGCCTGCAAAAGCAGGTGTTACCACCTTTAAAAACGGTAAAGAAACTAAACATGTTCCACCCACTAAAGACAAAGGAGTCAAATAATGCCTTTTAATCTAAAAGTCGGTAAAACGGTGGTTTTAGCAGGTACTGAAACAGTTTATGGAACAGCAGTCGTTGGTGTTCCGATGCGGGCATTTGGGGTAACCTTAAATCCTCAAAATGGGGATGATTTGGCTCGTGAAGATGAGCAACCCTTTTATGGCTCCCGTGAAAAAATAAAAACCAATATGCACTCGGGGCTGGATTTATCCATTTATATTGACGGCGCGGGCACAGCAGGCGGCATTCCAATTTATGCGCCGTTGTTGCAGGCTTGTGGTTTTGCCATTACCCAAAATATCGGGGTTGATTGTATTTTTACGCCTATTACGGGCACTGAGGATTCAGTTAGTCTGCGTTGCCATTACGACAAGATGAATCACTTGCTTACAGGCTCACGGGGTGCTTGTGTGTTTAAATTTAATGCAGGCTCATATCCAAGCATTAATTTTAAATACTTGGGGCAGTACAACGCCCCAACAACAAGCTCCCCTCCTGGTATTGATTGGTCTTCTTGGCAAAAACCCAAAGGGGTGGATTGTCAAAATACGCCCGTTGTCACCATTGATGGATTAGCCGTGCCTTTAATCAATTTTGAATTGGATCAAGGCGGAACGGTTTCGGCGGATTGTATTCCTAACGCGAATGGCATCTTTATAGAAGATCGCGAATCCAAGGGAACCATTGAAATTTATGCGCCCGATGATTTAGCAACCAAAGATTTTTTTGCCTTGGCATTGGCTGGAACGGCTGTTCCTGTTGTTGTAGAACAAGGAACGGTTGCGGGCAATATCGCTCGAATTGATGCTGCTAAAGTCCAGCTTATTAATCCTCAATATGGCGAAAGAAAACGCCGAAGAACCCTAAAATTTGAGGCAATTTATTTGCCAACAGTTGGCAATGATGAATTTACTTATACAGTTAAATAGGAAATATTATGTTTGTTTTAAATACAGATCGCACTTTTGAATGTGCTATTAATGTGGTAATACCAACCGATGGTAAACCAAAGCGCGAACAATTTCGGGCTAAATTTAAAATTATTAGTCATGACAAGCTAAAAGAATGTGCTGCTATTAATCCCAGTGGCAGTATTTTGGATCTGGTACTGGTTGATGTAATGGATATTGAAGTCCAAGGGGTCGAAGACAAAACGGATATTATGAATGCTGTTATAAATGATCCTTGTTGCGCTGCGGCGTTACAGAAAGCCTACAATGATGCCATTGTAAAAAACAACCGATAGCCAATTTGGAAGGCGCTGCGCACTATTATTTAAAGCAAGTGCAAGGAGATAAGGAGGTTGTTAATGAAGCATTGTCGGCATGGGATGCACCTGATGATGCCATTGAATCTGAAAAACAAGTGGATTTGGATTTTTGGGTTCATCCTGATAATTGGCAGGCTGTTTTGTTGCTAATGAATGTTCAAAGTTGCTGGCGTAAAGGTAAGAAAGGGGTTTTTTTAGGTTTGCGCTATACGGATGTTAAGGTTGTTATTGATTTTAGGTTTAAAGATGTTGTTGGCATATTTGAGCAGTTGCAATTTTTGGAACGGGAGATTTTGGGGGGGCAATAGTGAAAATTTTAAGGTGTTCCCCAATCCTCCATTGATGAACCCTCTTCTGGTTTAATCAATGAAAATATATTATTTGGATAATCAATTTCAAGTTTAAAATAACTTAAAAAAGTTGTTACTCCAAGGATGGGTTCATCAAAACAATCTGAAAAAATAATCATCATTTCTGCTGTATAAAAATCTGCTACTTGTATCTTTATGGTGTGTTTGTATCCTGTGGTGCGTCCTCCAACCCCATCAACATTACAAGGTTCACCTTTGATGTAATTATGACCAAGTAATGTGGCATATTTTGCAGGTAACATACAACAATCAGCACCTGTATCAATTAATGGTAAAGCATTAAAAAATTTTCCCGTATGGGGATTATGATAAGTAACATTAATATAAGCTTGTTTAACCCCTCGTGCATTGCATACAAGTTTTCTATTTTTGATCGGCATTATCAATGGGTGTTACACGATGATGCGTTACACGATATGCATCTGAATAAGGGACATAAATAATTACAGGGTTAGGATAACCTTTTTCTTTTGCTTTATTCATCGCATCTAGTGGAATTTTGGATGAAGAAATAACTCGACGATTAATTGAAGTTGGGGTAGTAACATACATACCTTGGTATTCAGTTGCATTTTTGACTAATTCCATTTTAATTCCTATTCATTGTGTTAATTTCTATAAATAACTCTAAGTTAAAAATACTTTTTGCGCAAGTTCTATTTCATTATTTGAAAATCATTTTAAAATAGTGAAAATTGTGTTGACAAGAAAATGGTTTTGAATTATCTTAAATGCAGAGGCTTAAGAACCTTAATCGCACGGTGGTCAATCCGTTAATTTGGCTTTTTTTATGCCCGTTATAAATGTATAATCAGTTTATGGCAGGTGGATCGGGAAATATATTGAATACTTGATGCAGTTTTTGCGAACTGTTCTTAACCTCCTGCCGCCCTATTATAGAGTCTCCCCAAATTGGCGAGGCTCTACATTAGGCTTTTTAAGAAACTAATCGCATAGGAGTCATTCAATGACTGAACAAATAAACACCCTTCCCATTAAACTTGGCAACCGTTTTGTTGCAGGTAAAGCCACTCAAGTAGCATCTGCCCGAGATTTACACATCTTTTTAGAAGTTGGACGGGATTTTTCAAATTGGATTAATAATCGTATTGAAGAATATGGTTTTGAATCAAATAAAGATTATTTAAAGGTTACGCCAAATTTGGCGAAGGCTCTAAGTCCCGCTAATCGAACTGAATATCATCTTACAATTGACATGGCAAAAGAACTGGCAATGGTTGAAAAAAACACCAAAGGTCGTCAAGTTCGTCAATATTTTATTGATTGTGAACGTAAATATCGCGAAAAACAATTACAGCGTGAAGCCGAAAAGCCTCAATTGCCTATGATGGGAGCAAACCGTCAATACTTATTAATTATGCAAAATGGAAAAATTCTTCATATGTTGGATGTACCTTTTGATGCTTTTGTTTTGAAAAAAGAGGAAATTCCAGAAGTGCTAGAAGAATATGGAGAAAAAATTCTAAGAGTTAAAGATTTAACTAAATTTGCAAAGTCTTTAAGTAACTTGCAACGTGATTGGAACCGTATTGCAGGCTTTATTAAAGATCCTGATTTAAGGGTTTAAACAATCTCCGTAGAGACAAGGCATGCCTTGTCTCTACAGATAATGCATAATTTAATTCTTACTGGTTGTCCAGTTCTGGACAACCACACACACAATAAATATTAACCCTTGTTAAAAGACACCCCCAAAATCCCTCGTTAAAATGCCTTTATGGCTACGACAAATTACAATTTACAACTGAAAATTTCAGGCGAATCTGGTCAATTGGTCAGCGCCTTTGATAAAGCGGACGATTCTGCTGATTCTTTTAATAAAAAGATTTCAGAGACAACGCGGCTTGTCGAATCTGCAACAGATGCAACCCATGATTTTAGTCTTGAAAATGAAGAATCAAGTAAACAAGTTTATACGCTGAAAGAAAGCGTTGCAAGCATGATCCCAACTGTAACGGCTGTTGTTAGTGCTTTTGCGGGATTTTTATTAGTAGATAAATTTTTGGAGCTTGAGTCTGTACAAAGTCAGATTCAGGATTTGAATGGGGTCATGGATGATTTTAAATTATCAGTCGATAATTTATTTAACACGTCTATTGAAGCAACGATGGATTCATTTACCAGTGGTTTTGAATCGTTTACGGATGTTGTTGTATATGCAACTGAACGTATTAATGATTTTTCTTTTTTAATTAAAAGCGATTTGGGATTGGCTCATCTGCGCGAAGAAACGCAGCTATGGTTTGATTTGTTTTCGAGTGGAAGCCAAGAGGCTCAATCAAATTTAAGTATTTTTTTGGGTTTTTATTCGGATAATTTCTTTTCGGTTATCAAAGAGTCAGGAGATTATTTAGGCTTTTATTTTGCTCAATTACAGTCCACTATCATTGATGGTCTTGCTTTTTTACCCTTAAATTTAAAGGCATTGATTCAAGTAATGGTGGGACAAGTGATTGTTTTTGGGCAATCATTGGTCGCTAATTTGCAATTAGCGTGGATTGATATCAAATCAGGGTTTGCTAATTTAGGTAATTTTATTGATAATATTTGGGGTCAAATTAAAATAGGATTTGCCAGTGCAATGGATGGCATTATTCAAAATCTGGGTTTATCCATTAATAAAATTGCTCAATCACTGATTGGTGTTATTGGATTTGAAAGCGTTGTTGAGGGTCTGCAAGATTCAGCAATTGCTTTAATTCGATATGGTCAATCAGCAAATAAAGCTCGGGCTAATTTATCACTATTAAATGAAACTCATCGGTTACAAATTGCAGATTATGAAAAAGAAAAAACAGCCATAAAATCGTTGCAAGAAGTACAGGACAAGGCAATTAAAGATCGGATTACTACAAATTTAATTCAGTTTGAAACGGCTAAAAAATCCATTGCACAACAACGATTAAATCTAGCGGCACAAATTAAAACCCAAAAACAAACAAAATCAAATACGGATACGGTAGAGTCCTATGTTGAAGAACAAGAAAAATCGAATAAAACAGATAAAACAGCCATTACCGTCAAAAAAGCCTTGGTAAATGTTCAAAAAAACCGCCTAAAGTCATTGCAAAATGAAGTGGGTTCTTTAATTCAATTATTGAATAAAATTAAGATTAGAAATGATCTGTTCGAGCAAGGGATTACTAGCCAAAAAGCTTACACAACCGCTTTAATTGAATCCCAAATTGCCTCTGCAATATTAAGCGGCGCAACCCAAGCAGAAATTGATTTATTAAATCAAAAATTAACTTTATCACAACAGATTTCGGATGAGGTATTACGAGGCGATACCATAAAAGCCCGCCTTGATGCTGAAAAAAAGGCGGCATTGGAAATTAAAAAATACTGGCAGGATGTAGGAAAGAGTATTCAAAATTCTTTAACTGATGCACTGTTTAACAGCTTTGAAAGCGGGCAGTCTTTTGGTGAAAACTTAAAAGATAATTTAATTAATACATTCAAGACAATGGTTTTAAGACCGAGCATAGAGGCGGTTGTTGGTGGGGTCTTTGGTGGTTTTAGTGGAACGGGGCAAAATCCCGCTTCTTCGGGTCTTGATTTTAATCAGTTGTCTAATGCAATTACGTCATCGTCGCAAAATCAACAACTGGGGGTGACTGATTTAATTACCTCAGGCATTTCAGCTTTTAAAGATACGGCATTAGGTTATGCGGGGGATTTATATTCAGGCGTGAGCAATTTTTTTGCGGGGAGCGCGGGGGGTCTTAGTTTATCAACCGTTTCTTCAGCAGTTAGTACTGCATCAGATGCATTGTCACTTGGTAGCAGTGTTAATGCTGCGGGGGAAATAATCAGTGGCTCACAAACTGCCATTGCAGCAAGCGCGGGAAGCATGGAAGCGGCTGTTAATTCCTACACTGCCGCAACTCAAACAGCTACTACATCGGCTCAAGCTACAAGCGGGGCATTCTCAGGTGTTGCAACTGCGGGAATTGGTTTAATTGCGGGTTGGGCGGGCAACAAATATGGTGGAACCAATGGCGGGGCCTTAGCAGCTGGCGGAGCGGCTATTGGCGGGTATGTTGCCGCTGGAACGGCAATTGGCGGTCCGTGGGGCGCTGTAATTGGCGGAGCATTGGGGATTATTGCCAGCTTACTTGGCGACAGTCTTTTTGGCGGCGGGGATGCTGAAAGCAATTTAACATTACATACTTTTACAAAAGATGACCCTTATTTTCAATTAGCTCCCACAAATAATAATAACGAAAAAGGGGCATTTCAAGAAACAGCGTTGGGTGGTTTAGCAGCTCAATTTCAACATGTTGGAAAGGATGGGCAATTATCTGATGAAGATGCTGCCAAGTACACTGAACAAATAAAACAAATTTTTGATGTGGTTGCTCAATTAGATCAACAAATTGCCAACGGTTTACAAGGAGATGATTTACAAGCCGCTAAAAACGCGTCTTTCTTTTTAGAAAAAGGGGGAAATACGGATATTCAAGCAGGCTTAACGGCTCGTTACAGCAATATTGTTGCAACCTTAGATGCTGAATTACAATCTGTTTATAATGAATTCATTTCATTAGGAGACGATGGGCTTTCGGCGGTCTCGGCAATGATTGTTTTTCGGGATTCAATTGGTCAATCTCGAGAAATTTATCAAAATTTATTAGCAGATCTAAATGTTGTGGCAGGATTAAAAAATCCTGATGAAACGCTGTCTGTTGCATTTTCGAGGTTGGGAATTCAACTAGATGCAACTAATATTGTTCTAAATAAATTGGGTTTAGAAACAATCGGCGTTTCAACATCGGCGGTTAAGTTGGCGGATGACTTAATAACCGTTTCAGGTGGATTAAATGAACTAGGTTTAAAAACAAATAATTTCTATGAGCTTTATTATTCGGAAACTGAAAAAACGGCGGATGTTTATGCCAATGCCCTGACCGCAGTTGAGGAGTTTAATAAAAAGTGGGGGGTAAATCTCGACATTAAAGATCGGGATTCAATTCGGGTGGCACTTGAAGGGCAAAGAAATAATGGCTCGGTTGAGGGATTCAATGCAATTTTAGATTTTGCTAGCCCTTTTGATCAATTTACGCAAGATTATGCCCTTGCAATGCAACCAATCGCCCAAGGTGTTGCGGCATGGGCATCATTAACTAATGCCTATTCAGATTATGAAGAGTTGGTTAAAGACGGTTCACTTAATATTGCTGAACAATATTTTAAACAACGCGACAGTTTATTGGAATTAGCGTATCAATATGATGGAACAGAGGCATCAACGCAACGTTTAACCGCTGGATTAGTGCAACAGCGAGATGCCACAATTCAACTTTTGGCTTTAATTGATCAAATCAGTGACTCAATTAGTGAGACCTATAATAGTAGTATTGAAGACATTCGGCAGTCAATTTTGCCTGCGGATCAACTGTATCAATATCTTACGGATAAAGCTGAAGGATTGGAAAAGACCTTGGATTCCTTAATTTCTCCCGAAGAAATTAAACAAACTGCGGATGAAATCAATAAATTAACCATTCAAGCCTATAACGGTCTCAGTCCAGAACAGCAAAAAGAGGTAGCCGATAAATATATTCAATTTTTAACGAATGTTGAAGCTAAGGCGCAGGAAAAACTGACAGGTGCTAAAACTTTTTTAGGCGGTGATAGTGAAAAGAATTTACCCGATGAAATCGCTGAAGCCGTTGCCAATGCAATTAAGCTACAATCTAAAGCAAGCGAACAAGCAGCTAAGGATATGATATCAGTGGCATCTAAGTTTGATACGGCAATCAATTCATTTTCTGGGGCAATTAAAGGCATACCTCAAAATATTAATGTCACGTTTGCTTATCCACCTCCACAAGAATTGTACCCATGAGCCAACGAAATTTACCTATTGCCCTCGAAAACTCATTATCAAATGAGGTAACAGCCCCCGTTTATCTAGTTGAAATGGTATTTTTAACCACTTCATTGTTTTTAAGTTCTCATCATGAAGCCATTTCATGGAATGCCGAAACTTGGCAAAAAAACGGGGTTTCGGTTTCATTTAATACGGGAAAATCAGCCAGTATTAAAGGTTCCTTGGCTATTCCTGATCCCGAACGTGCTATTGCGGCAATTTGTTTAGGAGAAAAAGCGCGGGGCAAAGTATTACGGATTTATGTCTATGATCTCAACGCTCAAGAAGCAGTTTCTTATTTTGAAGGCATCATGGACGCAGTCGCAATTGGTCTAACTGTAAAAATTCAATTTTCAAATGAGGGATTTAATACGCAGTTTATACCCAATGGTCGCATTACTCGAAAAATATTCGCGCCTTTAATGGCCATTGGAACGGAGATTGATTAATGCCTGTATTTTATCCAATAACGACATTTCATGTGGGTTCTAATCGTTCCAAAGTTCAAGGTCGAAAAACCGAAGTGACTGAAGGCGGGTTTGTTTGGTCACGCCGTTATCATAATGCCCCTGTTTATAATTTTAAGCTGATTCATAAATTTTTAACTCAACAAGCTGCTAATGATTTAGATGCATTTTTACGTGCCAATGATAATTTTGATATGGTTTTTCGAGATGGCATTACGTATCGAGTTGTTATTGGAAACGCAGAATGGAGCAAAACACCATTGAATCATGATGGTTCAACGCCTTTAGGCTATTGGACAATGGAAATTCATGTCGTCGGATCGGAGGTGCTGCCACCTGTTTTTGATGTTTATTTTGATTCAACAGAGGTTAATTTTAATGCGGGATCTGTAACATTGGTTGATTTACTCATAACACATTCTAATTACAATGATCCAGCGATTGATGTTGGTTTTAATGCGGGTTCGGTGACTTTAACATGATAAAAAGTAATATAGGAATTGAAGGTTTCTTTACAATAAAAATTCGTTCATTGATTGATAATTCAATTATTCGGGAGCTGTTCTTTAAGAATTTAACATTGGACAATGGATTAGATGAATTTGGTTTAAATAAAAAATTTGAGGATAGTTGTAAGCGATGCTATTTAGGTGTTAATGCAACTCCACCAACTCAAACGGATACGTTGAATACAATGAATGTTGCAGGGAATTATGCAACGTCTGGAGTTGATAATGAGTTTTCTTGGCAAAATAATAATGAATACATGCGATTTCGTAATTTTTACCATTTTACGCCCACTTCAGGTGTTGGTGGTGTAGTTTTAACTGAAATTGGAGTTGGCTTTACAACAGGGGTTTTATTGGCAAGAACATTAATAAAAGATGAAGTTGGTAATCCTGCTTCTATTACATTACTTGCAACAGAATATTTGGATGTTATGTATGATTTACATGTTTATCCTATGTTGAATGATGTAACTGGAACGAGGACTATTGGTGCTGATACTTATGGTTATACTGTTAGAAGTTGCAATATTGGCAAAGGGGCTAATGAGTGGCGGGATAAAATAATCCCGTTAAAATCATATTATAGTAGTGAGGTTAATTTATCATCTAAAAATAATTATCCAACAGGAATCGGTTCAACAACCCTTTTTAATTTACATAATTATGTACAAGGTTCATTTCAGCGCACGGTTGATTTTACATTCAATTTAGCAAATGCAAATTTAGCGGTTGGTGTGTCGCTATTTTCATTTGCGGGATCGGGTGATGGTTATGTTCAGGCAGTTGCACAAATAAAATATATGAAGCAAGGGGCACCCGATCTAACTTTTGGTACAAATTTTCCAAAAACGGCTTCAAATGAATTAAATATTCAGTTAATTGTTAGCTGGGGACGTCATTAATGCTGGGTTTACCTGATTTATTTGATGTAAATATTAATTTTAAAGAGATAACCGCAAATACAAGTGGTAATTCTTTATTGCCCGATTATCCTTATGAAACCGCAACAGTCAGACCCGATCAGGTTGTTTTATCAAATGCACCAACCCGAAATTCTTTAACTGTTGGTCAATCAGCCGATAATGCGCCGTTTCGTATTATTTTAGGGCGTGACAAAGTGTCAGGTCAGTTTGCATGGATGGGGCAAAGTGGGGGAAATTGGGTTGTTGTTAATTTTTGGTGTCTTGGTGAAATTGATGCGATTGAATCATTGTTTTTAAACGGAAAACCTTGTCCTGTCGAAGTCACTCATACGCATTATTTGGGGATATTATCACAAGGTGTTGATCCAACCTTGGCTGGTTTAATTGGAGGTTATGCTGATAATTTGGTTTGGTCTCATAGAGGCGGTCAATTGGCTATGGCGTATTCTGTTTCAATGATTCCAGCTCATTTGATTAAATCAGGAATTCCCCGACTTGAAGCCATCATTCGAGGCATGAAATTTAATGATCCAAGAACGTCTAATAATGGCTTTACTGAAAATGGTGCTTTGATTTTGGCGGGGGTTTTATCGAATAACATTTGGGGTGGCGGCTGGAATATTGATCAAACAAGTGTTTCTGAAGCAGCTGATTTTTGCGATGAGTTGGTTGGTGGAGAAAAACGGCGGCGTATGGGGTTAACGCTAAATCGACCCCAGAAAATTGAACAAGTAGCAGAACAACTACGGATTTATGCAGGGTGTTTTATTGTGCGTGAGGCGTCTGTTGTTAAATTTGTTATTGATAAGGCGGGACCTATCGAGCTAAATATAACACCCGATCTAATTGATAAGCATCAAGTCAGAGTTAAGGGAACAGGTCAAACGCCAACGGTTGTTAAAGTGAAATGGACGGATAGAACAGGAGATGTTTGGCGGGAAGTCGATAGCGATCAAGCCATTCATCCCGATGTTGGTACAACTCTGCCTTATAGAGAAACAACGATCAGAATGCCAGGTTGTTTTACTCATGCACAAGCTTATCGTGAAGCCGTTGAGAGGTTTAATTGGTATTGGTTAGCAGATATTGAAGGAACTTTTGTTGCTCGAGATGAAGCCCTTAAGTGGCTGTCAGGAATGATTTGTTCTTTAACAACATCCGATGGTTTATTAACAAATAAACCAATTCGTTTAATATCCATTGATCCGATTGAACTAGGACGCTATAGGGTTAAATATGAAGAATATCAGGATAATATTTATTCTGATCTGGTTGTGCCTGAGCCGATTTATGCCGATACTCAATTGCCTGATCCATTAAATCCGCCTGCATTAACTAATTTATTAGCGGTTGAAGAGCCGTTTGAAAGCCGCAATGGCGTTTGGGATACTCGATTTAAAATAACCTTTGATGCGGGGGCTTTTCCTTATCAATTCCAATATGAAATTCAGGTTGTTGATGGAAGTGACATTATTTTTTCGGCTTTGACTGATTCTATAACAATATATAGTGGGGCTTTGAAGGATTTGGTTCCCTATATTGTTCGGGTTCGTATATTGACTGCAATTGGTGGTACTGGTGTTTGGGCTAATTTTCCAATTACAGCTCAAGGTAAATTTTTAATACCAGGAGATGTGCCGTCTATTTCTGGTTATGAAATTGGGGGAACTGTTTATTTGCAATGGATTAAAGCCATTGATAAGGATATCTGGGGGTATGAAATTAGATGGGGAGCGGTTGGGGTTTCTTGGAATGATGCGGCAGTTATTGATGAAGTTGATACATTGCGCTTAAGCGCACCTATGCCCGCTGGGCAGTTTGATTTTTTAGTTAAAGCCATTGATAGTGTTGATCAACGTTCAGTTAATGAAGCGAGAACGACAATTAATATCACCTTGGATACCGCTGCCATTTTTGTTGATGAGATGGAATTTGTAACAGCTAGTTCAAACAATACGATTTTTTATAAATTAGGTCGTGTTGACTCTGCCGATTATTTTGTTACCAATGCGGGGGAAAGTTGGGGATCATTATTTACTAATCCAATGAATACTTACAATAATCCTCTTTATACATACCATGTGGGTGTAAATTCGGATTGGATTTCTGATATTTATGATGCGGGGGTTGTAATATCGGGTAGTTGGTCTGCTCAAGTTTCATCTGTTATTGCACTTTCTGGTAGCTATCCTGCTGTTTTAGAATTATCAAGCGACGGTTTTTTATGGAATATATTTAATTCATTGGCTGCTAGAACTTCTGCTCGTTATGCAAGGGTCAGATTAACTGGGACGGGAGCAGATACTTTTCATTTAAAATTGCCCAAGGTTTCTATTCAAGTCGATGCTGTTCCTCACTCTGAGGCGTCCGTTGCAAACCTAACAAGTAATTTGTTAACTCCGATTCGGGTTGAATTAAGGCATGAATATGTCAAATTGAAGTCTGTTCCTGTGGTTTCTCCCATTGGTAATCAGGGTTTTATCGGCATTGCCGATAATGTCAATATTGGGGTGGGTATTTTAAATTTTTTTGATGCCTATGTTTTAGATACAAATAATAATCAAGTTGCAGTTGAATTTGGTTGGCAAGTTGAGGGGATTAGATGATATGAATTATGTTCCTTTTGATCAGGCTAAGCCTGATGCTACGGATAATGGCGTCGTTGTTTTGCAAACAATTAGGGAGAATTTTGCAGCAATGAGGGATGCGTTGTTTATGGGTAATATTGCTGGCTGGTCGGTTTCGGCTTATGGGAATGATTTGTCTGAACCTGATGGGTTTGTCGCAACTAAGGGGGTTGAAATTATTCGATCAATGTTAACTTATATTAACTCTGGTGTATCAAGCGGTAATGTTTCAATTGCAGTTTATGATTATTCTCTCGATTCTGGTACAAATTATTCACCAATTCAAACAAAAACATATAGTTATGATGTGAATGGTGATTTTCAAACTATGGTGGTCTCATGATTGAAATTTTAGCAAGTGTTCCTGCAAAATTAAAAAAGATTATTTCTAATCTCGCGCTGATGCAAGTAGATATAGATAATTTGGGTCGGCCTTTGGGTTCTGGTATTGATATTTTTACAACATCAGGTGTTTGGGTTAAACCGTCTGGTATTGATAGATGCCGCATAACTGCGATTGCTGCTGGCGGAGGCGGTGGTGGAATTGCGTTTGATGATACTGTTCAAAAAGAGTATCAATCTGGGGGAGGGGGAGCGGGCGAAAAATTTGTGGGAATTATTTCATTAACGGCGGATTTAAATATAACAATTGGATTGGGTGGGATAGCTGGAGTTGGAGTTGGTAGCTCTGTTCCACCACCAACAGCAACAAAAGGCGGTATTGGCGGTGATTCTCTCGTTACTGGCGGCGATCATAATATATTATGTTTAGGTGGGTTGGGAGGAGACTCTGTTTTATCATTATTTGGATCCCCTGATGTGGTTGATAGATATGTTGATGGTGGTCCTAGAGCAAAGGGCGGAGTTGGTAATGCAGATGACTTAATTAAATTTGCTGGGGCAGGCGAAAATTTTGGAGATATTGGTGGTGGCGCTGGTGGTTCCAAATTTTCTAGATATGCTGAAGCAATATTGCAAGGTGGATTTGGAGGAGTAGCCGAGTATCTTGGTCCAGATGGTGGTATTTCCGCAGATGGTTCGGATGGTGTTGGATATGGTTGCGGGGCTGGAGGGGCGGCAATAAGTAAAACGGGGGTGGCTACGTCGTCAGCATTATCAGCAAATGGAGGAGTTGGTAAACATGGTATTGTTATTATTGAATATTAAAGGTAACTTATGAAATATATTATTGAAAAAGGTGATGCACTTAAACTTTTGGGGAATTTGGGTGATGAATCTGTTGATTCAATAATCACGGATCCGCCCTATTCAAGTGGCGGTTTACATTCAATGTCTAGAAAGAATTCAACATCTAAAAAATATTTATCTGGAAAGGCATTTTCTGATAAGAAAATGGATTTCTTTGGCGACTGCAAGGATCAACATTCATATTTAAAATGGTTGGGGCTTTGGCTTGATCAATCATTTAGAATCATTAGTAGGGGGGGGGTAATTTGTATTTTTACAGACTGGAGACAGTTGCCAACGGTCTCTGATGCATTACAAATCGCGGACTTTACTTGGTGTGGTGTTTTTGTATGGGATAAAAAGAATGGTAGACCAAATAAGAATAGATTCAGACAAAGCACTGAATTTGTTGTTTGGGGTTCTAAAGGCGACATTGATCCAAATATCCATAAAAAACCAGTTTATTTGAAAGGCTCCGTTGCTGTTTCAATTCCATCAGTTAATAAAAGACATCATCAAACAGAAAAGCCCCAAGAATTAATGAAAGAATTGGTTAAGGTATGTCCTGAAAATGGAACTATTTTAGACCCTTTCATGGGAAGTGGTTCTACAGGAATTGCCGCACTTGATGAGAAGCGAGAATTTATTGGTTTTGAAAAATCTAATTATTATTTTAATGTGGCAAAAAGGAGGCTTAATGATTTTGATTGTAAAAATTGAAAATCATTTTTAAATATTGAAAGTCGATGCTTTTCGATTTATAACAGAATTACGCTTTAATTATAACGCGCGGGATCATCATTCTCTACTTCAGCAATCAATAATTGTTCGGTTAATTCTATTTTATATTCAGATAAATTTTCTATTGCAGAGAGTAATGGCATCCGTATTTTTTCAAAATTATAGTCTGTCATAGAAATATCTATCAAACAGAAATTACTATGAACAGGTGGATTAAGACCTTTGGTATAAATACCAAATAAAATTAAGCCACAATCTGACTGTTTAATTAAAAGTTTTCCTACCAGACAATTTTCTGTATTGGGAATTGAATTTAACAAGGCAGAGATTGTTTTCATCTCAGCCGAATCAGCTTTTCTAAAATCATCTTGATGTTCAATCAAACATTGTGTTAGTTTTTTAAAAAATAGCAATGGATCTTTGACTGATTGCCAAAACATAAAACTAATTAAAAAGAGGGCTAAGAAAAACCCTAAGCCATAAGAAAGTAGAACGTCTCCCGCATCATAAAGCGCAAAAATGGGTTTTAATGCAAAAAGGCATATAATCGTAAGTAATATGCTGATAACAACATCTATTATTTGTTTTAATGTCAATTTAGTTCACTTTCTAATAATGTTTTTTCTATCATTTATTGTTCTTTTGAAATTCTTTCAAGAAATTCTTTTTTACTGCCCAATTCTTTTAAACCACCAAAAGCATCTCCTAAAACATAGACCTTTTGTTCTTTGGTATTCACTCCAACATAGGTTTTAACAGATGGATAATAACGATATTCCCAATCTCCAAAAATAAAATTCAAGATTTTAACCGCTTTAGGAAATAATTTAGGAAATTTGGCTTCTAACCAATCAAATAAAGAAATATTCACTTTATTAACCCCATTAAGCCAAACTTGATTACCGACCACAATATTTTTAAGTCCATCATTGTTTAAATCAGCCACTTCAACTTTATCAGGTGTTTCTTTCGTAAAACTAACTTCTAAACCATCTAAATCACCGTCATTATCAATATCAACAAGCTTAATATCGGTACTATCTAAAGGTGTAGTATATAATCATTAATATATTACTTTATATTATTTTTAAGTACTTTTTAGTACAAACTAAATTAATAAAATTGCTTAAAAGCATGAGCAGAATGTCCCGCCATTGCCAGTAAAATAGCACAAGATAATTGTTTTTTTAACATCATAAAATATCCAAAAAGGGGTTAAATAATTGATTAAGTTATTATAATTTGAATATTTTATCATTAATATGGGAGGATTTCCCTAAAGTAAAGGGATGATCTCCTTTTTTCAACGAGCAAAAGGCATTTTAAGTTACTAGTATGGATAGCTATCATTAAATCACTTGTACTTCAATTTTACGGGTAGCAGGTTTTGAAAACTTTGTTAAAACTAACTGTAAAACGCCGTTTTTTAAATCTGCTTTAATACAATTGGTATCTAATTCTTTACTTAATGTAAATTCCCGCTTATAAGCTGAAATACTGCTTTCTCCTAAAATATTTTGTAAACTTTGATCAAAGGTACCTAAAATACTTAATATATCTCCATTTACTTGAATATCAAGCGCTTCAGGCGGGACGCCTGCTAAATCAATAATTAAGGTAATTTCTTTTTCGGCTTCAAAAATATCAACATTGGGATTAAGATATTGGTTTTTTTTATCCATTATTATTTAACCTTGATTTGTATTTTTTTAATCGGGACAGGAATTAATTTTTTTATGGTGAGTTTTAAAATACCCAATTGATAAACCGCTTCAATCTGTTCCGTATCTAAATCTTCGGGTAATTCAATTATTTTATGAAAATGTCCTGTAAAACGTTCTTGTAAATGAACTTTAGTGGGGTTTTCTTTAAATCCAATTCGTTCGCCTTTAATTTGAATCGTATCTGACACTAATTGAATATCAAGTTTTTCCAGATTTAATCCTGAAACAAAAAGATAAGCCACTAACGCTTGTTCTGTCATTATAATTTTCATTACAGGAAATTCGGATTCGGACGAAGTTTGTTCGCTATTTTCTTGTAAATGAAAAAGCTGTTCTAAAAGGCGATGAGTAACTGAATTGGAAAAATGAATCATTTTTTTTATTATATTTTAAAGTTTAAAAAAGTGTTCTCTATACCATTTTAGCTCATTAATACTGTCTTTGACGTCATCCATGGCTAAATGTGCTGAATCTTTAATAAATCCCCTGCCTGCTTCGGGTTTCCAACGCTTTAATAATTCTTTAATAGAACTAACATCTAAATGGCGGTAATGAAAAAAAGCTTCTAATTCAGGCATACAACGGGCTAAAAAACGCCGATCTTGACATATTGTATTGCCACACATGGGCGAGCTGCCTTGAATCACATATTGTTTTAGAAAATCAAGGGTTTCTTGTTCAGCTTGGGCTTCGCTATAAGTGCTTTGTAAAACGCGTTCGGTTAAGCCTGATTGTCCATGCTGGCGGGTATTCCATTCATCCATTTGATCCATCACTTCTTTTGGTTGATGAATGGCAATCATCGGACCTTCGCCAAGCTGATTTAAATCGGAATCGGTGACAATGGTGGCAATTTCAATAATGACATCATTTAAGGTATCTAACCCTGTCATTTCTAAATCAATCCAAATTAGATTGTCTTCTGAGGGGTTCATGGTTAATCTTCGCTCGCAAAATGATAAGAAACAACAACCTTACCAAATTCAGGATGTTTTGATAATTGTTGTTGCATTTGTTGTTGTTGTTTTTGCGCTTGATGCTTATTTTCATAACAATCTTGGCTAAAAATAACAGTTAAATCGATTTTACCTAAAAAATAATGTAAATCCAATGCTTTCCTGTTTTTTGTACAACCTAATTCGCCCCATATCACATCTAATTTTTTAATGACTTGCGGGCGCAAGGGTAAATTTTCGGACATTGCCATGGTTTCATCATCTTCTGAATCAATGTGAACCGTGATATCCATCGCTTTATCAAATTGATTTTTAAGTTGTTGTTCAATACTAACGCCAATCATGTGCCCTTCTGAAACACTGATTCGAGGAGACACTAAAACATGCACATCAACCCTTGGAATATGGGCGCTTTTACGAGTTCTTAACATATGAATAGATTGAACACCGTCAATGGCTAGAATCGCTTGATGAATTTGTTTAACTTCGGCTTCGGGTAATGCAGTATCGACTAATTCATCTAAAGCGCCCCGCCCTAATTGCCAACCAATTTGTATAATCATTAAACCCACAGCAATGGCGGCAATGCCGTCTAACCAATAAATGCCTAAGATCGCGCCCGCAACCCCAATTAAAACAACAATAGATGAGATAGCATCGGTGCGATGATGCCAAGCATTGGCTTTTAACATATCAGAATTAATTTGTTTGGCGGCTAATAAGGTATACCAATATAACCCTTCATTGGCTAAAATTGAAAAAGCCGCCGCATATAAAGCAATCGCATCAGGATGACCCGTAGAACCCATAAATAAGCGTTCAAAAGCATCTATAATAATCCCAACGGCAACCAAAAGTAACAATACGGCTAAAACAAGTGTTGCCGCTGTTTCAAAGCGTTGATGTCCATAAGGATGTTTACTATCAGGTGCTTCGCTGGCTTTATGGGCGGTAAACCAGACAATAATATCAGAGGCTAAATCAGAAAAAGAATGCATTCCATCGGCAATTAAAGCTTGTGATTGAGCAAAGTAACCCACCCCCGTTTTTAATACCGCTAAAACAATGTTAACCAGTCCGCTTACTAAAGCGACTTTACGAGCAACTTGCGCTCGTTGATTATTCACCAACTTTAACCGTAATGGTATAAAATCCATCCGCTTCTTCAATATTAAGGACTTCATGCCCATTAATCCGACACCAAGCGGGAATATCATGTTTAACGCCCGCATCGGTACAAACAGCTTTGACAATATCGCCCGTTTGTAATGTGGCAATTTTATCTTGAACCCGAATAACAGGCATGGGACAAAGTAAGCGTTCTAAATCTAAAATTTCGGTTTTCATAAAATCCAACTGGTTGGAAAGTCATCAACCCTTAAAGGCTGAACTTTAATAATTTCTTGGCTTTGATCAGGCTGGCGAATGCTGACTTCAATTTCATCTGCCAAGCGATCTTTACTATAACGCCCAATAATGCGGGCGGCTAATTGAATATCCTCTGGTTTTGGATCGCCATCAATTAATGCCAAAGGACCTGGGCAACTGACCGTTTCAAGCGTTATAAACTGCTTTTTATAACCTTTAAGATAATTACTTTCACCTTCTTCACGGGCTACAATAATTTTAAAATGTTTGGCGGGGCGAATATGACGACCAATTTTAAGCAGCATAATATCATCCATTTCATATTCTCTTTTGCCTCGACTATCCCATAAATCGACAAGTTTAACCGAATATTGGGCATCCGTTAAAAAACAACATCCACCCGCAGGGCTAGCATAGTTTTCAAAATTAAATTGTTTTGCCAATGCCATTTGAGGTTTACGCGTTCGACCTGAAAAATCATAAAGCCCTTGGCGTTGAATCCAGCCTTCGGTTTCAGGTTTGGTGGCAGGTAAATTTTTACCACATAAAGGGCGGACCAGTAAATCATTAATTTCCGCTTCTCTTTGAATCACAGGCATGGTATCACGACGTTGTGACATCGGACGTTGTCCAATGACTTCGCCTGTAATCACAAAATCAAAATCATGCTCAAGCATCCAATCTTTGGCTTTTTTAACCATAAAAATTTTACAGTCTAAACAAGGATTTAAATTTTTTCCGTAACCGTGTTTGGGATTAAATACAATGTCTTTATATTCTTCAACAATATCAATAATATGTAATTTAATCCCGAGTTGTTCCGCACACCAAAGGGCATTATTGCGTTTTTCTTTATCTTTGTCTTTTTTACGAATGGCATGAGTATGCCCTTCAACACAAAAACCTGTAAAAAAATTAATACCTTCGACATGGATGCCCTGCTCTTGCATTACCCGAACAGCCAATAAAGAATCTAAGCCACCTGAAACTAAGGCGACTGCTTTGCGTTGTTTTGTCATTTTTAAATTGTCATTATTAATTGATATGGTCGATAATACCGTCTAATTCATCTAATGTATTATAGTTAATTACTAAGCG
>Ga0256847_1000597_pt1 | contig 21983 bp, 17 predicted proteins | sample TeddybearmetaG_FD_189099 | JGI IMG/M metagenome (GOLD analysis project Ga0256847, IMG submission 189099) | Hydrothermal vent microbial communities from East Pacific Rise, Pacific Ocean - Teddybear | ecosystem: Environmental > Aquatic > Marine > Hydrothermal vents | place: Pacific Ocean: East... | reverse complement strand
GCATCGGGCAAACCATCGGCCCCGCCAATGACCAATACCACCGTTTGCTGGCGTTCCAACCATTCGGCCATTTCATGCGCGACTTGTTGGGTCGACCATTGTTGGCCTTTTTCATCCAACACCACGACCCAAGCATGGGCTGGAATGTGCGACAGTAATCGCTGACCTTCAAACGCCATGCGTTTGGCTCGGTCCCATTTGACCCCTTTGTTGTTTTGAATTTCTCGTAACGTCACCGGCAACGTCGATGGAAAACGCTTGAGATAATCGCCCACCCCAGCTTGCACCCAAGCCGGCATTTTTTTGCCAATCGACAGCATTAAAATCTGCACAACACCCCTCCTTTTTGGGCGCAGAATCTTACCCATAAAATCAGGAAAAACCCTGTAATATCCAAAATTTACTCGCACTACCTCAGAAAAAGGTTTAGGCTCAAATCACGAATTGACTGACAATAATAATAACAAGGAATTCGGATATGTCTCACCCGCTGTTACTCGACCTTTGTGTCTTGTTATGTGGTGTGATTGCGTTGCTGCGAGCGGTTCGATTTTTAGGCCATCCGCCGTTACGCCATCGCATGCTGGATATTGGCTTGGTGATCAGTCTTTTGATCATTTACCCAGGGCAACGATTCACCCACACCAACGCCTACGATAACACGATGGAAATGCTTTTTGTGATGCCCATGTTGTTGCTCATTTTAACCGGTTGTTTGATGTTGGTGTATGCCATCATTTCCGCTTATTTTGGGTTATCACGACCAAAATAGTGAGAAAAAGCGTTGATTTTCATCGCCAAACGTACTAAAAAGTGCGGTTTGAAACTCAACTGACGGCGACACTATGGACAATCCCTTGGTAAGTATTGTCATGGGCAGTGATAGCGACTGGCCCATTATGCAACATACCGCCACACAACTGGAGGCCTTGGAGATTCCTTTCGAGGCCAAAGTGGTTTCCGCACACCGGACGCCCGATCTGTTATATCAACATGCGGAAACGGCGGAGGCTAGGGGCATTCAATGCATTATTGCCGGTGCCGGTGGCGCTGCCCATTTGCCGGGCATGCTGGCGGCAAAAACCCATTTGCCTATTTTGGGCGTACCGATTGCCTCTAAACATCTGAAGGGCATGGACTCGTTACTCTCCATTGTCCAAATGCCGAAGGGCATTCCGGTTGCCACGTTTGCCATTGGTGAATCCGGTGCCATCAACGCGGCGCTGTTTGCGGCCGCACTGCTGGCGAACCAAATGGAGGCCACCAAACAACAGCTGAAACGCTTCCGCCAAGCACAAACCGAACGCGTGCTCAACCTCAGCCTCCCCCCTGCCTCATGATTTTACCTGAAGACAAACCCTTAGGCATTTTGGGCGGGGGGCAGTTAGGCCAGATGTTCACGTTAGCCGCACGCAGCATGGGTTATCAAGTGATTTGCTTCGAACCGGAAGCCAATTGCCCAGCCAGCAGCTTAAGCCAACACCAACAAGCCCGTTTTGATGACATCGCCGCCCTCACGGAGTTTGCCCAACAGTGCAGCGCGGTAACCTTAGAGTTTGAAAATATTCCGGTCTCTGCGGTTCAGCACATTGAACAATTTTGCCCCGTGCACCCCTCTTCCAAAGCCCTGACCATTGCCCAACACCGGGCCACTGAAAAAAACCACTTGCAACAAATTGGCCTGCCCACCACCCGGTTTGCAGTGATTACGACCGAACACGACCTTGCCGAGGCCTGGGCGCACATCAACGGCCCCAGTATTTTGAAAATTGCCACCCTCGGTTATGACGGTAAAGGCCAAATCAGTGTGGATTCATTACCCACACTCCACACCGCGTTCCAACAACTGGATCAGCGCGCGTGTATTTTGGAAGCGAAAGTCGATTTAGCCAAAGAGATTTCTGTGATTTTATGCCGCAATGCGGCAGGCCAACATTGCTGTTTCCCCATCGCTGAAAATCGCCATGTCGATGGCATCCTAGATACCACGGTGGTGCCAGCCAACATTCAACCGGCGATGGCACAACAAGCACAAGCCATGGCGGTCACTTTAGCCGAGTCTTTAGCGTATGTGGGGGTTCTGGCCATTGAATTTTTCATTGACCAACAACACACCTTAATGATCAATGAAATGGCTCCGCGCCCGCACAATAGTGGCCATTACAGCATTAACGCGTGCATCACCTCCCAATTTCAACAACAAGTGAAAATGATGTGTGGTTTTCAGCCAGGGTCTACCCACTTGCACACCCCAGCAGTGATGAAAAACCTCCTCGGTGAGCTCTGGCAAACACACCCACCCGCTTGGCAAACCTTACTCAACGACCCACACTGCCATCTACACCTGTATGGTAAACAGGGCGCCAGGCCTGGCCGCAAAATGGGCCACTTCACCTGCCTGGATGCCGATCTCAAGCAAGCCGCCGCCCGTGCCCAACAACACATGATGCGACTACAAAAGTGACATTTTTGGCATATACTGTTTTTTAGGAAACAGTCTATGTGAGTAGCGGTATGCAACCAACACCCGAAGCACCAGAATATCTCGCGGCCATTGATCTTGGCTCGAACAGCTTTCACATGATCATTGGCCATGTCAGCGATGGCAACCTCCACATCATTGACCGCATCCGAGAAATGGTGCGTTTAGCCTCTGGTTTAACCGACGATAACCGCTTAACCGACGACGCCAAAGACATTGCTTTACACTGTCTACAGCGCTTTGGTCAGCGCTTGCGTGACTTTCCCCCTTGCGCGGTGCATGCAGTTGGCACCAATACCTTGCGCAAGGCCAATCGGGCCGAGAATTTTATTTTAGAAGCCGAAACCGCATTGGGCCATCCCATACGGGTGATTTCTGGGGTTGAAGAGGCCCGCTTAGTGTTTTTGGGCGTGGCCCACAGTTTAGGCAACCACGAGCAAAAACGCCTGGTGGTTGACATCGGCGGTGGCAGCACCGAATTGATTGTCGGGCAAGGTTTTGACCCGGACTGGCTGGAGAGCCGGTATATGGGCTGTGTGAATTACAGCCAACGTTTTTTTAGCGATGGCCAAATCTCTGAACGCAATATGTCCCGAGCAGAAATTTATGCCCATATTGAGCTTGAACCGATCCAAGCGTTGATTAAAAAAACCGGTTGGGAGCACGCCATTGGCACCTCGGGTTCAATCCGAGCCATGGAGTCAGTGATTCTCGGCTTTGACCACAGTGCGCGCCACATTACCCGGGAACGGTTGTATGAAATCCGACGTTTATTGATCGCCGCCGAAAACCTCGATACTTTATCCTTAAAAGGCCTAAAACCGGAGCGTGCGGCGGTATTTCCTGGGGGCGTCGCGATTTTAATTGCGGTGTTTGAATCACTCGGCATTGAACAAATGGAAGTCTCCAATGGTGCCCTGCGAGAAGGCTTACTCTACGACCAATTAGACCGCACCCACAATCAAGACATTCGCACCAAAACCATTGCGCATTTTATTCAACGCTTTCAGGTCGATACGCCACAGACCGAACGGGTCAAAAAAACCGCCCACAACATTCTCACCCAAGTCGAGCACCCTTGGGGGCTGATGGATGCTGAAATTCAGTTACTCATTGCCTTCTCAGTAGATCTGCATGAAATTGGGCTGTCTATTGCTCACAGCCAATATCACCGCCATGGTGCTTATCTGGCACAACATGCGGATATGGCTGGTTTTTCTCGCCAAGAACAAGAGTTTATTGCGGCGTTGATTCGCAGCCATCGACGCAAAATCAATAGCAATCTGTTTAAAGAGTTACAAAAACCGTATAACCACGCCGCCATTGGTGGTTGCGCGATTTTGCGTTTGGCCATTTTGTTACACCGCAACCGTTCCGATACGGCATTACCCGAGATTCAATTTGAAGCCGAGAAAAAAAAGCTCCACATGACGTTCCCAGAACGATGGCTGGATGAAAACCCACTCACACATACTGATTTAAAAATGGAACAAACCTTCTTAAAAGGCATCAAACTGGATCTAAGCATTGCATAATTTACACCTGGTATTCTGATATCAAGTGTGAAAGTATGCCGCACCAACCCCTTCATGATGAATAAGGATGACACAATGCACCTAGGGCTCCGGGTTATTTTGACCGCGTATCTGCTCGCTTACAGCAGCTTTGGGTTCGCTGATACGAACACGATTTTACTCGATATCGAAGAAACACAAGGGGCCAAAGTTTCCGATGATTTGATCCGCAAGCTCAGCCGCCTAAATTACCAGGTGAAGCGCCTCTCCGCGTTAGATGCAACGACCCGTTTGATCGCCTTAAAATATATTGATGGGGATACCGACAGCATCACCGAGCTACAACAACAAGCCGATTTTTTGTTCTTTGGCAAAGCCTCCATTGAAGCCGGTAAAGCCCTGGGTAGCCCGGTTATCCCACAAGCGGCAACGTTAACCTTGGATATCATCCAACTCAAAGCAGGCACGCGCATCTACCACAGTATGACGCAGGCAACCTCCTCTTTTGCGGATGAAAAACGCGCCGCCGAGAAAGCCCTCATTATCGCCGTGAGCAGAGCCTTTCGGGGCATTAAGCTGGCTTTCAAACAAAGCACCGCCGCACAAGCGCCGTATACCTATCGGTTACGACACGCCAGTAGCACAACCCTGAAACACATTTTGCCCCATTTACAGCACTTAACGCACATTACCCAGGCGGGCTTAAATCCGAAAAAACACCGTGAAATCAACCTCACCAGCACGCTCGACTTAGCCGCTTTCATTCAGCAGTTAGCCCACGTTGGCCCTTACACCTTAAACCCCACTGAGATCCGAGGGGATACCATCACCATCGGTGTTGCCAGCGCCAAACCGTAGCGTTTAATGCACGTATTTTTCAATCTCGGAGACCAGCATCGTGATCGCGCCCTTATTCTGCTCGACCACTTGCATCCCGCGTTCGCCTAAACGGGCTCGTGCGCTGGAGTCTTGCAGTAAACGCACCACCGCTTGCACCAATTCGGCATCATCTTGTACTTGCTCACCCGCTTCTGCGGCCAAAATCAAACGCGTGACTTCTGAAAAATTGAACATGTGCGGCCCAAACAAAACGGGCAGGCCGAGTGCTGCAGGTTCTAATAAATTATGCCCACCAGAAGCCACCAAACTCCCGCCCACAAAAGCCACATCAGCCGCGCTCAGAAACAGCATTAACTCTCCCATGGTATCAATCAGGAAAACATCCGTTTGCTCTAAACCATTTCCACGTGTGCGCCTGGCCAGTTGTAAACCGGCCTTTTTGACCAAACCTGCGACTTTATCAAAGCGTTCTGGGTGCCTCGGCACAATGACCAATAAAACCTCTGGCAGGGCCTCTTTAATGGCTTTATGCAGTGTAATAATGCGTTCATCTTCAATTTCATGTGTACTGGCTGCAATCCAAACAGGCCGGTTAATGCCCCATTGATGGCGGTATGCCAAGGCTTGTTCTTTTAAACTGGCCGGAATGCTCAAATCAAATTTAACGTTACCCATCACCCGTGTTTTCTGAGGTAATGCACCCAAATCAATAAAACGTTCCGCATCGGCTGGGTTTTGCGCCCCCACCAAGGTCATTTTTTCTAAGGTCTGCTGCGTTAGGTGGGCAAAACGCTGATAACCGCGTGCTGAACGTTCTGACATGCGCGCGTTCACCAACAACACCGGGATACCCCGCCGATGACTGTAGTGGATTAAATTCGGCCAAATTTCTGTTTCCATGATCACCAAAACACAGGGATTCACGGTTTTCACCACCGAGGCCATGATGTGCGGTAAATCATACGGCAGATAAAAATGCTCGACGGTATGACCAAACACCGCTTTGACCCGCTCCGAACCGGTGGGTGTCATCGTCGTTATCACCATCCGGCGTTCGGGGTATTGCGCCATTAATTGCCTGATAATCGGAATCGCCGCCACAAACTCACCGACCGACACAGAATGCAACCAAAGGGGTCGCCCTTGCGCCTCTCGGAGGGTTTTCGGCAACACCCCAAAACGCTCAGGCCACCGTTGGAAATAGTGTTTGACCTTCAAGCCCCGAATGAGCAAACGCAACACAATCAGCGGGACAATCAAATAAAAAAGCCCCGAATAAAGCCATCGATAAAACATCAATTATGACTCATTCAACCAGGTCAGATACTGCTTCACACCCGATTCTACGGGATGAAATGACTGCGCATACCCGGCTGCGCGCAAGCTACTGATGTCCGCTTCGGTAAAACTCTGGTAACGCCCCTTCAAGTGATCGGGGAACGGAATATACTGAATTTTGCCTTTGCCATGGTACGCAATCACGGCATTGGCCACGTCGTTAAAGCTCTGGCTGCGCCCGGTGCCAACATTAAAAATACCCGACTGTTCAGGGTGATCCATGAACCATAAGTTCACATCAACCACATCCGACACATACACAAAATCTCGGCTTTGTTCACCGTCTGCATAACCCTCGGTGCCTTCAAATAATTTAACGTCTTCATCCCCGGCGTTTAACTGCGTATTCAAATGATACGCCACACTCGACATGCTGCCTTTGTGCTGCTCTCTTGGCCCATATACGTTGAAATAACGAAACCCCACCACCTGGGTGCTGACATTTTTACAAACACGCCGAACATATTGGTCAAACAGAAATTTTGAATAACCGTAAACATTCAACGGCGATTCATATTGGCGATCAATCGTAAAGTTTTTACCACACCCATACACCGATGCACTGGAGGCATATAAATACGCAATGTTGCGTTTCAAACAATAATGCAGCAATGATTTTGAGTATTCATAGTTATTATCCATGATATACAAGCCATCCCACTCGGTGGTCGAGGAACAAGCGCCTTCATGAAAAATCGCTTCAATCGGCTCGGGGAAGTTTTCATCTTGCTCAATGCGACGAATAAAATCACTTTTATCCATATAGTCCATCAGCTCACAGTCCACCAAATTCAGAAATTTGACCCCATTTTTCAAATGATCAACGGCCAAGACATTGGTCACACCCCGCGCATTCAACGCTTTCACAATATTGCTGCCAATAAATCCTGCCGCCCCGGTCACTACGATCATAATTCCCCCTTTATTCTTTGATTTTTTTAATAATTTGACTGGTTGATCGGCCTTCAACAAAATCCAGCACCAACACATCGCCCCCGCGATTCACCACACAGTCGTATCCTGCAATGTCCTTTGGCTGATAATCCCCGCCTTTGACCAACACATCCGGCCCGATCTGGCCAATCAACGCTGCGGGCGTTTCCTCAGAAAACGGCACCACCCAATCCACACAATCCAATGCAGCCAACATCGCCATCCGGTCTGCCAAGGGGTTGATTGGCCGCGTCTCGCCCTTCAATTGACGCACAGAAGCATCACTATTGACGGCAACAATGAGTTTATCCCCCAACAATTTGGCTTGGCGCAAATAGTGCACATGACCCACATGCAAAATATCAAAACAACCATTGGTCATGACGATTTTCTCGCCGTTACTTTGCGCCAACGTCACCGCATGTTGCAAATGCTCGGCACTCAATACATGCTCAATGCCGGACCCATCCCGTTCATGAATCGCGTGTTTCAATTCGTCAACCGTGGCCGTCGCGGTGCCCAGTTTACCAACCACCACACCCGCGCCCAAATTCGCCAACGCCGTGGCCGAGGCCCAATCTTGCCCGGTCGCAAATGACCCCGCCAACAAAGAAATAACGGTATCCCCCGCCCCGGTCACGTCATACACTTCTCGCGCATGCGTGGGTAAATGTACCGGTTCGGCCGCCCGCTGTAACAACGTCACGCCATGCTCGCTGCGCGTGATGAGCAACGCATCCAAGTCACACGCCTGCATTAACGCTTGGCCTTTTTCGGCAATGTCATCATTGCCTTTAACTGGCCCCACAACGGCCTCAAATTCTTTCAAATTGGGGGTAATAATGGACGCTTGTTGATAGTCTGAAAAATCCTGACTTTTCGGGTCAACCAAAACGGGAATGTTTCTTGCCCTGGATTTTTGAATCAAGGTTTTCGCGTAACGCAAAGTGCCCTTGCCATAATCCGATAAAATCACCGCATCCACATTATCCAAGCGGCCTTCAAACGTATCGATCAGATGCTGGCATTGGATGCCATCACAACTGGTTTCAAAATCCAAACGCAATAACTGCTGCTGGTGGCTGATGATGCGTAATTTTGTAATGGTTTCAAACCCATCAATATACGCAAACAAACACGAGACACCTTTATCCTCCAAAATCTGCTTCAGGGTTTTGGCCGCATCATCGTCCCCCACCAACCCCATCAAAGACACCGAAGCCCCCAAATCTGCCAGATTCAACGCCACATTCCCAGCACCACCAGGGCGAAATTCGGACGCATTCACTTTCACCACCGGCACGGGGGCTTCTGGCGAAATGCGTGAGGTGCCGCCATACCAATATTGATCCAGCATAATATCGCCCACCACTAAGATGTGGGCACTTGAAAAATCCGGTAACTGTATTTTCATGTATCGTGGCCTATAGCGGCTTTATAATTTCGCGGTAAGCGTTTGGATAAATTCTCCCACGCCGCTCTGACCAAGCGTTTTGCCCGGTGCGTTTTGACTTCTTCGCCGACATAATCCCGCACAAAACGAAACATGCTGTAGACACTCAAAAACTCGACCCCAGAACGTGCCAACCCAGCAAAGTCCACCAACACCGCATGCCGATGCGTGAGCCGTGCATAATGCGCGCGCGGGCAATCAATCCAAGTTAATTCATACGCCCCGGTGTCGGTTTCATGCACCAAAATATTGCGCCATTTCAAATCATGGTGAAAAAAATGGGCACGATGGGCGGTTTTCAACTGTGTTAATAAGGTCTGACGCAGGGCGAGAAAGACACTTTGTCGCTCATCTTTCGGCATTTTAGACCATGTTTCTCGGGCAAACGCCTCAACCGAGACACTCTTGGGCACCCCACGCGTAACAATATAGGCCGAACGCAAACTCCCCAAATAACGCCGCTCACCATACGCCAGCACATCTAACGTTGGGATACCCAACTTACGCAACTGTTGGAACCCATAAATTTCGATTAAGGGTTTACTCGGCAGCAACCAATACCGCACTTTCTTTTTTGCGGTGTACACATACCGCTTCACATACACGGTTTCCCCATTCGGTAACGTCACCCGATAACAATTGGTCTTCAGTGATGCCGCCACTTGCTCACCGGCGGCAAACGCCTCCCAATTCGGCGTTTCCCCCATACCGAGGTCAGCCGCGATGTGCGCATATCCTTCGGCTTGATAATGCACTTCACCGTGAAAGACTTTTATGTTTCTTGTTGTCGGTATCATTGCCAACCTGCTTAATCCACCCTACACTCAATAAACTATAGCCAATTATCACAAAAACCCTATGTATCAAACGCCCGCTTATGGACATTGATCATTTCTAGTGAGAGACGATAGAAACATGATATCGCGGGATTATCTATGCAATAATAAGCACTCTTTACGCCTTTTCCCAAGATGTATGAAAGAATTAAGTGAGCTCGAATATCAAGATCTAATCAAGAACGCGCGCATTTTGGAGCGTGATCGAGCGGGCGGGAAAGTGTTTTTAACAAAAGATGACTTTATTTTAAAGTGCTTCAGAAGCAAAAAATTATTTTCTTCTAGCGTCATTTGGCCGTATGCCGAAAGATTTAAAAAAAATTCCGAACAATTAAAACAAATGGGCTTTTGCAGCGTTAACGTCACAGAGACCTACTTTATTCCACAGCAAGCCCGGTATGCGGTGTCTTATCCCCGCTTACCCGGCAAAACCATCCGACAAGCGTTATCCGATAACCCCACGGATCTAAAACCGATTGAATCCATGGCCGCGTTTATTGCTTCTTTGCATAACCAAGGCATTTATTTTCGCTCTTTGCATTTCGGCAATATCTTGTACCTGGACGATGGCCAATATGCGTTGATTGATGTGGTCGATACGCATTTCCAAAAAAGCAGCCTCAATTTGGCCAAACGCGTTCGCAACTTCAAACACCTCGCACGTTACCAAACCGACATCGATAACATTTGTCATTACGGCAACGAAGTCTTTTTATCCAGTTACTTACAAAGCTCTGAGCTGTGTAACGTGTCCAAATTTCTCTTTCGTAAAATCTATGCCAAACTGATACGACCATCCGCACATTTGTCATAACACCAATAAGGGGATCACGTTGCCTTCAAAACCCGTTACCATTCTTGTGCCCAATTACAAAACACTTGAACTAACCAAAATTTGTTTGCGCCTGATTCGCAAACACACCCCCCAAGACGCGTATAAAATCATCGCCATTGACAATGCATCCAATGATGCGTCGGTTGAATACCTCAGATCTTTACCTTGGATCACCCTCTTAGAACGTGACATTAGCGACGACCCCAGACCCGGCTTATCCCATTCCAGAGCTTTAGACTTAGCGTTAGCACAAACCGACACACCTTATGTGCTGTCCATTCACACGGATACGTTTGTGCACCACCCGCAATGGCTGAGTTATTTGCTCACACAGATTGAAAAATCCCCGGACATTGCCGGTGTTGGCTCTTGGAAGTTGGAACACAAACCGTGGCTGAAACGCGTGGCCAAAAACATTGAATATGCCATTCAAAGCGTGGTTTTCCCGTTAATTGGCAAAGGCGTGGGGCAGTTAGAAGGTAAAGGCGATAATTATTATTATCTGCGCAGCCATTGCGCACTGTATCGCACGGATTTACTCAAAAAATATCAGTTGAGTTTTGCCGAAGGGGCGGATACTGCGGGTAAAGTTTTGCATAAACGCTTAGAAGATAACGGACATAAGATGGTCTTTATCCCGTCAGCGTCTTTGATCAAGTACGTTTATCATGTCAATCATGCGACCATGGTCTTGAATCCAGAACTCGGTTCGGGTAAACGCTCCGTTAGCACCGGCAATAAAAGGATCGAGTATATGCTGAATGCGGTGGATGCACACTCGATCTTGGCCAATGACCGCTTAGATCAATAAACATTGTGTTATGCCACGGATTAAGAACGACCCGCAAGACCATTACATTATGAATGCTGAAGCATTTATCCCCGTAATCGACAACCAATTAATAGGTGCAGACAGGCTAAAAGCGTGCTAAGTTCACCCATAGGCTGTTGTTACTGGCGTAATTTTCTCACATATTCGCAATTTCTACTGACAACATCTCCTATAAAAAGTTAATCTTTATAAAAAATAAATTTTTATAAAAGTTCTCTTTTACTCTTGCAAGCATATCTTCCCTTAATTTAAGACCAAAGAAAACGACATGGAAATAAACACATGATATGGTTGGTCGGTGCGTTTCTCGTCTCGGCAATGGCCTCTCTATGGATCATACGATACGATCATCTACACGCACACATTACTGCTGATAATATCACTCAAGGCCCTCAAAAATTTCACCCCCATCCGGTTCCTCGCATCGGTGGCGTTGCGATTGTACTCGGTTTAATCGCTTCTGGTATTGCGATGCTATTCCTCGCCAACGAGAGTTACACACATGAATATTGGCTATTACTGCTGTGTGCAATACCGGCTTTTTTAAGTGGTGTGTTGGAAGATTTAACCAAAAAAGTCGGCGTCATGATGCGCCTCATTGCAACCGTCATTTCTGCGGCGCTCGGGGCCGTCCTCTTGCACGCACTGATCTCACGCTTAGGCATTCCCTTCATTGATTCATTGCTCGCAACCTCTGTGTATGTCTCGATGCTGGTCACCGTGATTGCGGTCGGTGGTTCGGCCCACGCCATCAATATTATTGATGGGTATAACGGTTTAGCCAGCATCGTCACGATATTAATTTTGGGCTCACTGGCGTATGTCTCTTCCTGTGTCGGAGATACCTTCATCTTGCATACATCGTTAATTCTGATCGGTGCCATTATGGGGGTACTCATCTGGAATTACCCCAACGGTTTGATTTTGCTGGGGGATGGCGGCGCTTACTTATTGGGCTTTATGATTGGGGAGTTATTGGTTTTATTAATTTCTAGACACAGTGAAGTCTCACCTTGGTTTCCGATGTTATTGGTGACCTACCCCGTTTGGGAAACCATTTTCAGCATCTATCGCCGCCGTTTTTTACGCGGCACCCCACCCGGACTGCCGGATGCGATGCACTTACACACGTTAATTTATCGGCGCTTAGTCCGCTGGCTAGTTGGCTCACAAGAAGCTAAGCACAAGTTACGCCGCAATGCGATGACCTCACCTTATCTTTGGGGGATTACGTTAACCACCGTCATACCCGCCATGTTATTTTGGCAGAATACACTGGCGTTGGTCTTTTTTGTGTTCGCTTTTATTTTCTTCTACACCTGGATGTATCGACGTATTGTCCGTTTTAAATCACCCAGATGTTTGGTTATTCAATACTCCCGCGAGACCAATGATTAAATCCCGCTGACGTTAATTAAATAGACAAGCACTGGGTTTGTCCATATAGGCTGGCGTCTGAACCCCAAAATGCGACAGCATGGCCGGTGCAATTTCACACGTTGAAATTTGTGTTTTGTTCGCCTCCTGAGCCAGGCTCACACTTTTCTTAGGGTCATAAACCAACAGCGAACCCGATGTTATGTGGTATGCATACGACCCGGTTGCATCTTGAATTTCAAGATTAGAGATGCCCATTGCCTCCAAAGCAACTTTTTTACCCTGTGAGCACAATTCAATCTCCTCACTGTTTAGATTACTTTGCCCCAGCTTGACCCGAACCACACCATGCGCATGCTCAGCCAAATCTAACGGCTCCCCATTAATACTGGTCTCTTTTAATTGCTGCAACAGAGGCGCTAATGCAGCCGCGTCGGATATTTTAAAAATACAACGAGGCGCCATCGCCCGCTCACTCTGCCATTGATCTGCATTCAGACCAAAATAACTTAAAAATTTATTTTTATCTGTTATTTGTAGCTGTGTTCGAATGATTTCTGTTTCATCTACTGCCGCTTGCCCCATACTGCTGAGGACAACCAATTGATACGATGAATGTTTTTGCACAAACTTAACCAACTGACTGAGCTGATGATTCGCCACATCCATGGTGAAATCAATTTCTCCAGAAAAACGTGCCAGCCACTCACTGTCAAAAGCCGTATGGTCGTAATCATCCGGGAAAAGACCCGGCCAATAACGGTGCATGGATGAGGCAACATGGTTGGTAAAAAAACTCGCAAACTCCGGCTGCTTTTGCTTCAAGGCTTTGAAAAAAATATCAAAGGCGATTTCCGTCTGCGATGTTCTGCGACGAACCTTGCGATCTGAGTTGCGAATCTCACTGAATATTTGTTGTGATAAACGTGCAATGGTCTTGGGCGTCACCCCCAGTTGGAATAACCGGCTCATAAATTGAAACGCGGCTTTTTTAGCGATTTTGCCTGACACATTACGCCCCGACAAATCCACCATCTTCAAGTTAAAATTTTGAAAGACCTGCATATACTCTGGAAATGTTTCTGGCCCAGAAGCAAACGTATCGGGCACATAAAAGGCGTAATTTTCAACATTTTTAGGCACAGGGTATGTATGCAAAGACCCAAATACACCGACTTTGACCCCACCTTTTGCCAGCGCATGGAAAAAAGGCGGATACTCCGCATCCACATCCTGTAAGTCTTGCCCCAGATCTCCAATCAAGTGTGCTCGATTGGTCACGCCTCGATGCACCGTCGGCCAGGTCACCCAGGGTGAGAGAATCCCTTCATCACTCGACGTGGTTTCAAACTGTGTCGAATGCCGCATCAGTTGAGCAATCGTTGAATCCGGGTTCTGTGCCGTATAATGCGCCAATACCCTATAAGGAACCTCGTTTAATTCATAAAAAATGATACCCATAATCCGCTCCTATCATAATTGGTAAAATTATTTTTGCGCAACCTGTCTCAAGACCCCAAGCATCTCTTTGGCCTTAATTTCCCGTGAAAATAACAACGCGGCTTTAAGCGCAGCTTGCTGGTATGCCTGTAACTGTGGTTGATCCGATTGCAACGCCAGCACCGTATCGGCCAAACATTCGCCCGCTTCAGGCGGAATCACCCGGCCGCAAGCATGTTCACGCACCAGGGCAGTCGCCTCCCCTTCTGGCAGGGCCATAATCACCGGTAACCCCATGCCCATTGCCTCAAATAACTTAGAGGGAATAACCGTGGTAAACAGTGGCGCATTCTTAAGGTGGATAAACGACACATCACACATAGACCAATACTTTGCCATCATTTCCTTGGGTTGACGATCAACAAACAAGACATTCGTCAAACCACGCACATTGGCTTGATCCACCAAGTCTTGCTTCGCCGCTCCAGAGCCCACCAACATAAACACGATATCGGGAGATGCTTGCAAACGTTCCGCAGCGTCTAAAATAACGCCCAACCCATGCGCCAGACCATGTGTGCCGATATATCCGATGACAAATTTGTGATCAAGCCCATATTGTGCGGACAAAACGGGGTCTTTTGACGCTGCCGGTTGGTAACAGGTTAGGTCAACGCCATTAATAATCACTGAAATTTTTGCCGCCTCAATCCCGCGCTCAACCAGATCTTTTTTAAACGCATGCGTGACCGACACAATGGCACTGGCGCGTCGATAGAGAAACAGCTCCAATCGCTCTAACAGCCGAATCACACGGCCTTTTTTCATCGCCCCAACCGCAATAATTGAGGCCGGCCAAAGGTCTCGTAATTCAAAAACAAATGGCCGTCGACGACAAACAGAGAGTAACCAACCTGAGCACACGGTAAAAAGTTGGGGTGAGGTTGCCACAATCACATCCGGCCTTTTCTGGATCAATCCGGCAAAAAAACTGGTTAACATAAAAGACAGATAATCTAATATCCGACGCAGGAAACCTTCATTCGCCGTAATATAGGTTTTCACACGCACGACCTGAATGCCTTCGATCTCCTCACGCTGATACCATGTGTTTTTATACCCAGCAAAAACGCGCCCTTCTGGAAAATTGGGTGCCCCGGTGATCACCGTCACGTGGCATCCCATGCGAACCCAACGCACCGCATGTTCCATTGTTCGCGTCGCTGGCGCATTACCTTCTGGCGGAAAATTATCCGTTAAAAATAGGATCTGTAACGCTGCTGTATTCTGTTTCATCACCAAGCCATCCTTGTGATCACGTGTATTGGCAAGCGCCCGGAGACTCGATAGATCAGCTGAGTATTCTCCACCGACAAACCAAACTCGGGGTGATAGGTTGATTTGTGTGTGTGCAAAACCCCCTCACCGTCAAACACCACCTCAACCTGCCTGCCGGATACCGCCAAGGCGACTTTATTCTGATCCACACTGGCGACCTGAACCGCCGGATGCAGCGGCAACACCACCTCGATCTGATGTTGCCCTTGGCCGCTGATGTGATCATCAATGACCAAGGCATGATCGGTAAACTGCCATTGTCGGCCATGGGTTGGTTTTCCCGCCAGCCGTTGATACCCATCATGACAAGCTGAGAGCCGAATGCTGTTGTTTGCATGATGGCTCTCAAGCGCAAAGATGCTTGCACGCCGAGCCACTCGAAAACCACTCCAGACTTCACTAGAATCTGCCCCATCAACCACAACTGTCGTATGTGCGGCCGTCCCTCGCTGACGCAAACGCTCCGCACCAACCCCATAAACCGACGTACCCGAGTTCACCATGACGCGTTGCCCGAACAGTGACAATTCAAAGCTCAATGTATCCGCATGCGCATGTCCGGGCAAATAATCTGGCCCAATCGCGGCGCGATCAATCAACGCCACAGCCTCGCCGATAACAACACGGGCATACCCACTGTCTGGCAATACGGTTAAGTGGGGCGATGCCTGCGCAGGGGGGTCAGCGAATAACGATAAGCGAGCCCCATATTCAAATATTTCCGGGACGGAGGCCGCCACTCCAAAGGCGGCATCATTGAAAAAAGCGATGGCACCATCCGGGTGACACATCGTTTGCAACCAGCGTAACATCGCGGCAATTCGCGCTTCAATGGTGTCTGCTAATGCCCGGCCACCGGCACGCTGAAGGTTCACCAAATCCAATAAATCTTGCAGAAAAATACAGTGATACAGGGTTGATAACTCAAAATTCCCCCCATCCGGCAGCACTTGTTCGCGCAACTCCCGATTGACCAGGTTAAGCCCCACTTGGTACCAGCCATCCGCTTCGGCACCTTTAAAAAAAACCCCCGCAAACATCAGCGCCTTGGCATTCGCAAACAGATGATTGCCCAATAGATGGGTTTCTAAATTCGCCGCTAAATAACGCGTTTGCACCGCCAATGAATGCATCCAAGCCGGTTCTAAAGCATTCCCCGCAAGTGCCCACTTGACCCAGTTCACAATGCGTAAGGACGATGGATAAGGCTCCCAACCATTGCCCCTTCCGGGGGCATTTTCATCCACCCAACGCTGCACCCATGCACGATGCCAAGCCACCCGTTGTTCTGCATGCAGGGCGCTTAAGTCATCAAAATAATGCAAATTGTAGAGCCACAGCTTAGCCCATTGCGGATGATTCCAATCGCTTGCGCAGGTGATGTCATGCGTTTCATTGAGAAAACACACGGTATTTTGCCCCAGCATACGCACAGGCTGCCTCGCCGGTTGCAGCCAATGCTGCGTTAATACATTTATCTCGGGACAGGCAGACAGATCAAGCTTGGCTCGTTTAAAGCGCTGCTGAACGCGCCCAACAATCTGCGTCATTTTAAGGTAACGCAGTGTGTGCCAATATCGGCAACCGGTTTTGAACATCGCGCGCATCACAAACGGTATCGGGATTTTGCTGATGTTGACGATGCTGGCGATTCGGGTGTTGCCGTAATGCTCATGTCAGTAACGATTGCGCCACCTCAATGGAAACGCGGGAACTCTCCATCACTTCATCATAAGGAATCGGGCACGGCTGCCCCGTGCGAACGGCCTCAACAAACGCTTGCACACACGCGGTTTGCCCTTTATCTTGTTTGTGCAATTTCATTTTTTTGAAACCCGGCCAATCATACCCCGTCATCACGCGGTAATTGTCCATTTGCAAGACCGCATCACCACAAAAAACCATCACCCGTTCTTTCGGGAAAGCCTTACCCCCATTGGCCAAATAATGAATCGTGGCCAGTGAGCCATCTTCAAAACTGAGCGTAATGGTGACTTTATCCTGGCGAATTTCAATGCCTGGTGCATTGCCCATCATCACCGCATGCTGTGACGTAATCGGCGCACCAACCAGAAATCTTGCCAAATCAATAAAGTGACACCCTTCCCCGATAATCCGACCGCCCCCGACATCTGGATCTTGTGTCCAATGATCGGCCGGGATCGCACCGGCATTGATCGTGATAATGATCACTTTGGGCTCACGTTTGGGCACCAATAACGCTTTCATTTTCACTATATGCGGTGCGTACCGACGGTTAAAACCAATCATCAAGCGCTGCTGATGACTGGTTTCACTGGCTTTAAAGGCCGCATCAATCTGCTCTAACTGATCCAGTCGCAGGGCCATGGGTTTTTCAACAAACACATTCATGTTGGCTTTTATCGCATCCAGTACTTGTTCGGCATGCACATCATGGCGCGTGACAATAGCAACAATATTGATCGCATCATTGTGATAAATATCCGTCAATTCAGTGGACGCCGTTTTGAAACCGGCTTTTTTGCCATGGTGCACACTGCTGACCCCGGTACGACTCACCACACATTCCAAACCGGCACCTGCGGCTTTAAAAGCCGGAATCAAGACCCGAGAGGCATAGTTGCCAGCCCCAATAAACCCCACCACGGGTTGCCCGCTGGCATACGGTTTTTTCTCACCCAACAAAATGCGGCTCTGTTGCAACACAGCGTTATCATGCTCGGGGTATTCAATCACCACACCCAAGGTTTCCGGCTGGCCCAGTTTTGCATACGCATGAATCGCTTCATCAATGAGGAAACGGTGCGTAATCAACGGTTTTACATCCAATGTCCCCGCTGCCATCATATCCAACACGGCTTCAAAATTGCGTTGTTCCGTCCAGCGCACAAAACCCAGCGGGTAGTCTTGGCCCTGTTCTTCATATGCCGGATCATATCGGCCTGGGCCATAAGAGGCCGACACCTGAAAGGTGATTTCTTTTTTGAAAAAATCATCTCGACGCAGGTTCAACCCCACCACCCCGACCAGCACAATCCGGCCACGCTTTCGGCACATTTCCGCCGCCTGGTGCATCAGTTCATCGCTCTGTGTGGCCGCAGTAATCACCACCGCATCCACACCACGACCACGAGAAAACGCCTTGGCAACGGCCACGGGATCTTCGCCCTTAGACAAATCAACCGTTTCTGCGCCAAACTGGCGGGCCATTTCACACCGCGCAGAATCAAAATCAATCCCCAAAACTCGGCATCCATTCGCACGCAACATCTGAACGGTCATCAAACCAATCAAGCCTAATCCCGGCACAACCACGGTTTCACCAAGGGTAGGTTCAATCAAACGAATACCCTGCAAACCAATCGCGGCCAAGACCGTAAACGCGGCCGATTCGTCATCCACTGCATCGGGAATCTTCGCACACAGATTCTGTGCGACACTCACCACGGCCGCATGATTGCCATTGGAAACCACCCGATCCCCGACCAAAAACCCATCGGCTTGGCTGTCTAACACCACTCCCGCATTGCAATAACCCAACACGAAAGGCTGATCCAGCTTTGAACGCACCGCTTCCAGGGTTGGCAACAAACCATCAGTTTTGACTTTATTCAAAACCATTTTAACTTTATCCGGCTGCTGGCGCGCTTTATCCAACAGGTTGGCTTTACCAAAATCCACCAACATACGTTCCGTTCCGACCGACACTAACGTCCTGCGAGAAGCGATCAACAACGAACCCTTGGTATTTTGGGGGCAAGGAATATCCACCAGCGTGGTTTCACCGTTAGATAGATTTTGAAGAATTTGTTTCACTGCGTGCCCCATAAGTTGTTTGATAATTAAACTGCCCATCCAGAAACTGTCGGCACCATATCTCGATACACATCAACGAAAATAATATGTATGACGCATCAACAACCCCCGTATGATTGTTTTTAATCAGTCGCTGTATCGCGACTGGCTCAAAAATACCGCGCTTGCGCAAACTTTCTTCAGAAAGTAAATCGCCCAACAATTCCCTCAACTCAAACCGCATCCAACGCCGAACCGGCCCACCAAACCCTGTTTTGGGCCGGTAAATCACGTCATGTGGCAAATACGGTGCCATCGCTTTTTTCAAAACCCATTTACCCACGCGGCCACGTTGTTTGTGTTTGATCGATATCTGTGCAGAGAATTCGACCAAATCCAGATCCAGGAAAGGCACTCTGACCTCAACACCGGCGGCCATCGACATTTTATCAGTGTAAATCAGATTGTGTTCGGCTAAGAAAAAACGCTGTTCCAATACCAACATACGCTCTAAAGGCGTCATTGGTTTGCGCAAAGGTTGCAGAAATTCAAACATTGGCTGAGCCGCATCAGCATCGCCTAATGCCGCACGCGCCTCCGGTGTAAAGAGGGCCTGTAGGTCTTTTTCATCTGCCCAACGGAAGTAATTCACAATCCGCTCATCCGCACTCAGATTGGAGCCGCTAAACAATTTAGCCAGACGACGCGAGAACGGGTTCGAAAAATTTAACGACGAGGTATAACGTTCAATCCCCGAGCGCAAGCGAGCAGGCATCATCTGCAACCATTGCTCAAGTTGTATCGCATAATGGCGGCGATAACCGGTGAAGAGGTCGTCTCCGCCTGCGCCCGACAGCAGCACTTTAATCCCATTATCACGCGCTAATTGGCTGATAAATAACACATTGAGTGATGCAGGATCACCTAAGGGTTCATCCAGCATAGCCACCATCCGCTCAAAATTATCAGCCATTTGGTTTGAGCTAATGCTCACCACATGCAGTGGCACATCCAGGTATTTGGCCACACGACGTGCATATGGCAAATCATCCGTCATGCCTTGTTCTTGGCCCCCGGTCATTTCAATCGTAAAACAAGGAATATCTGGATTTTGCTCACGCGCGAAAGCAACAATCGCACTCGAATCCAACCCGCCCGATAAGAAGGCACCAACCGGCACATCGGATAACATTTGGCGCTGCACGGCCTGGCGTAACTGTGCGGCGACCCCGCTAATGGCCGCTTGCTGCGTGTGAACCTTGGGTTGTGCCCTAAAAGCCGGCAACGTATACCAGAGCCACTGGCGCGCTATCTGCCCTTGCTTGACCCACATTGCTTCACCGGGTCGCAATTTTTTAATGTTCATTACTGGCGTTCCATTGCCGGGTAACCAGAGAAACGTCAGGTATTGCTGAATGGCCTTAAGATCCAGCGCTTGTAACGCGGGAACCAGCGGTAACAGGCCTTTTATTTCACTGGCAAAAACAAAATCTTGTTCTCCTGCGGCATAATAAAAAGGTTTGACGCCCAAAGCATCCCGTGCAATCAGCATTTTCTGCTGACGCGCATCCCACAGGGCAAAAGCAAAAATACCATTGAGTTGCGATAACATCGCCTCACCCTCCGTGAGGTACAAGTTCAGCAGGACTTCCGTATCAGAGGTGCCTAAAAAGGTGCAGCCTTTATCGATCAAACCTTCCCGTAACGCAGCACAATTGTAAATTTCACCATTAAAAACCAGCACACACAGGCCATCGGCGCTGAGCATGGGCTGATGACCCAGTGGCGAAATATCCATAATGGATAAGCGCGCGTGAGCAAAACCAACGCTGGCTTGCTCATCTTCATATAAACCACGGTCATCCGGGCCGCGATGGCCGATCAAATGCAGTGATTGGGCCAGATTTTTGCGCTGGTTTAAACCGTAATAACCTGCTATTCCACACATAATGGGGCTTACGAAACTTGTGCTTGAAAATTAACGTTGGCGCTGGAATACAGCTCAGCCAGGGATGTGTATCGACGCGAAAACGAAAATTCTTTCTCAACCCGCTCTAAAACGTCGTCAACCCGTTGCACTTTTTGCGCCTCAGTCTGATGCACAAACCGGTCTAATTGGTCATAAATACTGTCTGGGGTCATTTCCATCACTACAAAACCTGTCTGGCCGACGACTTCAGGCTGCGCCGTATATCTAGAGACCAACACCGGCAAACCATGGCTCATGGCCTCAAGGACTGCGTTACCAAAACCTTCACACCAGGATGGCTGGATATATAAATCGGACTGCAAGAAACGCGTTCTTTTGTCTTCTGCCGAAACATCCGTATGCACCACCACATGTTGCTCAAGCCCAAGCTCAGCTATTTTGGCGCGCAATACATCTACCCCATCATCAGCCCCCCCAACAACCGACCATTCAAAATCAACCGTGGTGTTTTGTTTCAAGAGGGCCAGCGCCGCTAATGTTTCAAACACACCTTTGCGTTTATATTGGTCGACGCGATGCCAGACCACAGTCAAAAATTTCATTTTACTGTGCTTATCCAGCATCGTCCGTTGTTTTTCTCGTTCAAGTAATATGGCGTTTTTTGAAAAATTCGATGCTTTGGTCAGCGATGATCGTACAACCACGGGGTTATTCACACGTAAATGTGATGTGATTTGATTAAATTGATCATAGGAAATAAACAGATTTCGATCCGCCAAGGCCAGCGCGATTTTCGCTGCCCACTGATAAAGCATGCCTTTAGAGTAATAATCTGGCACACCGGACAAATCAAACATATGTATGGCACCGGTCACATGCACTTGAATACAAAATATTTTGGCGAGCAGTACAACTGGCGCGGATTGGTGCCACCACCAACAGAACACCAAATCTGTCCCACGTAAATGCTTCAGGACTTGCCAAATGCTGGTGCAAACAATCACCTCAGAAAACAACAGGGCCAGCGCATCATGATCTACCTGATAATATTCCCATTT
>Ga0256847_1000596_pt1 | contig 21987 bp, 20 predicted proteins | sample TeddybearmetaG_FD_189099 | JGI IMG/M metagenome (GOLD analysis project Ga0256847, IMG submission 189099) | Hydrothermal vent microbial communities from East Pacific Rise, Pacific Ocean - Teddybear | ecosystem: Environmental > Aquatic > Marine > Hydrothermal vents | place: Pacific Ocean: East... | reverse complement strand
ATACGGAATCATCTCAAAAACCCGAACAAAACCATGAGCAAAACCATGAGCAAAACGCTTACGCGATTTATCAGCCATCATGGGATGACAATAGTGTATTGCACTATGTATCTGACGCTAGTGGTTGGACTAATCTCTACTCTCACCACCAAGGATTGTTAAATGCATTAACACCAATTGATCGAGAGTTTGGTATCCCTCAATGGTCACTTGCCAGTTCCACCTATGTGATTGGACCGTACAGCAAAATTTATGCCGTTTATATTGAAAAGGGTAGTCAGTTCTTGTGTCAAATTGATATAGAAACAGGAAAGTTAGAGACGTTAGAACTACCCTTCAAAGAGTTCGGCGAACATCTGTTGCTGTCAGGCAATAAACTAGTTTTTAGGGCGGCGGGACCCTCGATTGGTGAGGCTATTTATCAATATGAAATTAATAGCTATAGCCTAAAAATTCTCAGTAAGCCGATCGATTTCCCTCTATCAGAAAAAGAGTTGAGCATTGCCCAAAGTATCGAATTTAGTTCAACTGATGAGCGCAAGAGTTATGCGTTTTATTATCAACCTCACAATACTAAATATCAACCAACTGACAATACCACACCGCCTTTGATCGTAATGAGTCATGGCGGCCCTACGAGTATGACTAGTTCTTCATTGAATGCTGCGATTCAGTTTTGGACCCATCGTGGTTTTGCGGTAGTTGATGTGAACTATGCTGGAAGCACCGGTTACGGTAATAAATACAGAAATGCCCTCAAAGGAAACTGGGGCGTAGTCGACGTAGAAGATTGCATTGCCGCAGCACAATATTTAGTAAGCGAGGGTAAGGCAGACAAAAATTCACTCTTGATCAGAGGCGGCAGCGCCGGTGGATACACGACACTCTGCGCACTGACTTTTCACAATATTTTTACCGCTGGATGTAGCAGATATGGCGTGGCAGATTTAGAAAGCTTAGCATCGGACAGTCATAAATTTGAAGCTCGATATTTGGATAGCGTTGTAGGACCTTATCCAAAAGAAAAAGCGCTCTATCAAGCAAGATCGCCTGTTCACCACACGGAACAATTATCCTGCCCGATAATATTATTACAAGGAAAAGATGATAAAGTAGTACCACCTAATCAAGCCGAAATGATGGTGAAGGCGCTTAAAACAAAAGGAATACCCCACGCATATCGATTGTATGAAGGTGAGGGGCATGGATTTAGAATGGCTGAGACTATTATTGATGCGTTAAATTCGGAACTGAGTTTCTATCGGCAGGTATTGAGAATTGAAGATACTGAGACAAATAGTCCGATAAAAATTGAGAATTAAACCAAATATTATTTTGGACAGAACCAAATTCAGGAATTGGTTCGGCAATGAGAAGTCTAATTATTATTTAGATACCATACTGAAAAATCTAGCTGGATACTTATGAAAAAGAACATAAATAAACTGATCAAAGAAAACCGCATATGGGCGAGCAATTACGAAAAAAATCATCCGGGGATTTTTGATAAACTAGCGAAGCAGCAAAATCCGGAATACTTGTGGATTGGTTGTAGCGACAGCCGAGTACCTGCGAATACGATTATTAATCTTCAGCCAGGGGAAGTATTTGTCCACCGGAATGTCGCTAATTTGGTCAATCACTCAGATCTAAATGTTTTGTCTGTGATTGAATATGCGGTTAAGATATTAAAAGTGACTGACATCATATTATGTGGTCATTATGGTTGTGGCGGCGTGCAAGCCGCATTGGAACGATGTGAGCACGGGATTGTTGATAATTGGCTTAGAGTGATTAAAGACACCTATCGGGCGAATGCCAGCCATTTCCACGAGATTACTGATGAAACTGAAGAACTAAATCTGCTGTGTGAATTAAATGTGGTAGAGCAAGTGAGAAATATTTGTCATACCTCCATAGTGCAAAATGCATGGTCATCAGGCATGGATTTGTCGGTGCATGGGGTTATTTATGGCGTCGAAGATGGCTTGTTAAAAGATCTTGATGTTACTACTAGTTCTATTGAGGAAATTGAGGCTATTTATCAGCTTAAATAGCAGTAAGCTTTTATAAGAGTTTCGCAGCGTTTCACTTGCCCGCGACCTTCTTTTGAAAAGACCCAAAAGAAGGCAAAAGGTCTCTCCGTTGAATATAGCTAGTTTTTAATGGTTTGAAGGATCATTCATGATTTTACATTCCTTATTTCGCGAGAGTGCAGCATCGAGAGGATAAAAACTCGCTGTGCTCAGGCAATTATCCTCTTTTATCGATGCTGCATGAATTCCATTGTGTCGCTATAAAGCCACTCGGGCGGGAGTTTGCTTGAGTATGCAGAATAATTGCATCGTCAGTATTTTTAGACAGTCCTGATTTAAGGCAGCAAGTAAGATCTAGTTAATATCGGGTCTAGATATATAGGGCGTCCCCAATAGAGCGAAGATGTAAGTAGTCTCGAATCCCCGATGCCCTTATAGGTGCCAAGTGCCAACGCTAAAGGGGGCTTTTGGTTACTTTTGGGCCTCTAGCCAAAAGTGACTCGCAGTCAGAGCGTAGCGCTGCGAAACACCCCAATATTACACAGCCCGTAAATTTAAAAAGATAAAAACAGAAGCAAAAAGATCAAGGCACTCGGAGCGCTCGCTCCCACAACTCTCTACCCATATGCCAATTGAGGCAAGTCAGAAAAAGAAACCCTCTCTGGAACCTCAACAGCGGATACATCCTTAATATCCCCAACAAGATCCATAATAGATTGAAATTTCTCCAAGACGACTTTGCCTTCTGGAGTTGTTTCAACCAACTGCTTGCCGTTACGAACAAAAATCTGGATATCTAGCTCTTCCTCAAGTAAACGAAGTTGACGACTCACGCCAGGCTGCGAAGTGTATAAATGCTTTGCAGCTCTAGAAATATTAAGATCATATTGTGCTACCGCTAAAACGAATCTCATTTGCTGTAATTTCATGGTTTTTTCCTCTCTTAAATTAATATTTTTAAAAATTAAATAATTGCGTAATTAAAATTCTCTAGTCTCAAACTAACTCGCCATCGAATGAACCGTGGAAACGGCTCTACCTGATGGATCTGCATTGCCGATAAAACTCTCATCCCACAGTAATGCTTCTTTGGTGCTACAGGCTATCGACTTGCCTGAAGGAACCGTTTTTGCAGCGCTCTCTGTTGGAAATTTAGCGGCGAATAACCGTCTGTACAGTAGTCCTTCCTTTGTGTCTGGCGTATTAATTGGGAATTCTCGGCGCGCGTTTCCAAAATCATGATCAGAGATAGTTTCATCCGCAAATTCTTTGATAGAGTCAATCCAAGAATACCCAACCCCATCAGAGAATTGTTCTTTCTGTCGCCACAATACCTCTTCCGGCAAATAGCCTTCAAAGGCCTCTCTTAAAATATGCTTTTCGATCTTTCCATTGCCACACATCTTCGCTTTTGGCGCAATGTTCATAGCAGTATCTAAGAAGGCTCTGTCTAAAAAGGGAACTCTGGTTTCCACGCCCCAAGCAGCCATCGCTTTGTTGGCTCTCAAGCAGTCAAATTGGTGGAGGCGCTCTAGTTTACGAACTGTTTCCGCATGAAACTCTTTAGCGTCTGGCGCTTTATGGAAATATAAATAACCACCAAATATTTCATCGGCGCCCTCGCCAGAAAGAACCATTTTAATTCCCATCGATTTTATTTTACGCGCCATTAAAAACATTGGGGTTGCTGATCTTATGGTAGTGACATCATAGGTTTCTAAGTGGTAAACAACATCTGCTAACGCATCTAGTCCTTGCTGCACGGTAAAATGAATTTCATGATGAATAGTGCCTATTTTATCGGCGACCTTTTTTGCTGCAATAAGATCTGGGGCTCCTTCCAGTCCCACCGCAAACGAGTGAAGTTGTGGCCACCAAGCAGGACTTTGTTGATCATCTTCAATTCTTTTAGCTGCGTTAATTTGTGCAATCGCAGATATTAATGATGAATCAAGACCGCCGGACAATAAAACCCCATAGGGAACATCTGACATCATGTGTTTTTTTACCGACGTCATCAAAGCTTCTCGGATAGCTTTAGCCGGTGAAGGTCGATCTTTAACCTCGTCAAATGATTTCCAACTCGGATGATAGTAGCTTCTAATTTCGCCAACTCTACTATCTAAATAATGTCCAGGCGGGAACGCTTTTACATCGCGGCATAAATCCACAATAGCTTTCAGCTCAGATGCAACATAGAGCTGATTTAGATTGTCGTAACCATAGTAAAGAGGAATGATCCCAATTGGATCACGAGCGATTAAATAGTGACCGTCGCTATGTTCACCGTCTTGCTTGCCACTTTCGTCATAAAGAATAAAAGCAAACATGCCTTCTAGTTGATTTAGGCGCTTCTCAATCAAACATTGATGCATTTCAACGCCATGTTGATGATCTTGCTCATACATCGCTAAAATAATTTCACAATCCGATTGCGTTTGAAATTGATAGTCGAATTTTTCCGCTTGCTTTAAAGCTTGATGATTATAAATTTCACCGTTGACGAGTAGGGCAGTATCACCTTTAGCATTAACTAGGGGTTGCTCGCCGGTTTCAATGTCTACGATGGCAAGTCTCTCATGAACCAAAACCGCATTATCACAACTCCAAACACCTGACCAATCAGGTCCACGGTGGCGCTGCTTTTGAGATTGCTGAATCGCAAGACTGCGATAGTCTTTACTTGCATCTTTAATATCAAGAATGCCGAAAACTGAACACATAGATGAACCTAGTTTATTGAATACGTCATAAGATGTGCTAATCATCAACTAAAAAGCTACAAAAGTGAATAGTATTCAGCTAATATAACTATATTAGCGAATCATCTTAAATATATTGAGATATATGTTAAGGATCCGACAAAATTAGTGGTTGAATTGTATGAAAAATAATCGAATCGACAAAAGCGATATTTCGGTAAAAGACGTAGAAGCACCGAAAATAGACGGTTTAGACAGAAATATCATCAATTCATTGGTGAATGATGCTCGTATTTCCTACGCGGAATTAGGTAAAAAGTTCAGCGTTAGCCCTGCAACTATCCATGTTCGAGTAGAAAAAATGAAAAAATCCGGGATCATTACCGGTCATCGTTTAACTGTCGAACCTAAGAAACTAGGTTATGGCGTTTGTTGCTTTATTGGTATCACATTAAAAAGTGCAGGGGATTATCCAGAAGTATTAGCGCATCTGGAGAAAATTGAGGAAGTGGTAGAGGCGTATTACACCACCGGCGCGTATAGTATTTTTACTAAAATATATTGCCATTCGATAGACGAATTACATTGGTTATTGGTGGATAAGATCCAGTCTATCGAAAACATTAGAGCGACAGATACGATTATTTCATTGCAAAACCCCATTCACCGGGCAATTAGTTTGTGAGGGGGTACTTACGATTTACCTTAGATGGCTTGCTCTAGTTCCAAGAGATCTCCAGGATTACAGTCGAGAGCCAGGCATATGGCAATGAGGGTAGAAAATCGAATAGCTCTAGCTTTACCTCGCTTTAAGATAGATAAATTAGCCATGGTCACGCCAACTTTTTCAGACAATTCAGTCAGCGACATTTTTCGTTGAACCAATAGTAGATCTAAGTTAACTTTTATTTGAGCAGCCATTAGATTGTTAACTCCTGTTCTGCACGCATTGCAGATGCTTCTCGCATTATTCCCGAGAGTAAATACAAAAGTAAACCAATCAATATACCGAGTGGGCTGATTTCAAATGATGGATATAGTTGAATGCCGCTTGAGCCAATGGCTACTTGTTCTATCACAGAGCCCCATCCGAAATACTGAAAGAACGGCATTACTACATTCCACGCAACAACAACTAACCCAATTCGTTTTATTCTGTTTTCATTCTCTGAGTCAAAAGACAATCCTTTCATCAAGGAGATAACTACCGCTCTTATTTGAATAAGGACATAGAAGGAAATCGCCGCCGAAACCTGTTGAAAAATGGCAAACATATACCAAGCATAAAGATTGGATGTATCGAGATTCAGCATAGTCTTACCGCCGATTTCTGGGTGTCTTAAGCCTTCATATGCGATCCCAGGTAATTGGTTCAAGTCAATATTAAAACCCGCATAAACAGCAATATCAATTCCCCAGGAGGGCATTTGAGTTTGAGAAATTCCCATAACAACTATTACTGGTAACCACAAAATAAGAATCGTTAGTATAAATACCAGAAATACATCGAGAATTCGCTTAACAAATTGGGTGAGTCGACTATTTTGATTGGAAGCGGCTTGTAGGCCGCCGTGCCATACAGCTTTGAAATTAAAAAGCTTAAGTAGCCAATAGATTGAAGCGGCATAAATTAGTAATGCGGGTAGTAATATGAGTCTCATGGAATTTTCCTAGATGTTTTAATTAACAATTAGGATTAGTATAGATCAGAGTACATCGATATGCAATGATAAAATAGCGATAAACGATAATAAAACATCTATAAACGATATTTATATCAGGGGAGAGTGACCATTTCTCTCGAGATTTTCATGATTATGTTCTTGTGAGATTTAATTGGCAGAGAGAGTCAAATCCATTTGACCTCCTTTCCTATTGCCCATGAAAGAACGACCTGGCGACTATCAGAGATTGCAAAGAAATAAGCTGTTTCAGCATGACTGCTGGTGTATAATTACACCAATAGCGCACCCTTGTAGAGATAAAACTCATGCCAAGACAAAGCATTACATTAACAAAACAAAATGATATCTGGTTGAAATGTCATGTCGAAGAGATACAAGATTACTCCAATAAAAGCGAGATAGTCAATGATCTTATACGTCGTGCGCGAAGAGCTGAAGCCATCAATAAGAAGCTTGGGCAAGCCGAACAAAGTGGCTTCATAACTCAAAGTGCGGCAGAATTACTAGCTGAATTTAAGGCCGAATTGAGTTAGTTTTGTGGCTGCATATAAGGTATCAGCTGATGCGAAAGAAGATATTAAGCGTATATATGTATATGGTTTGGTCGAGTTTGGTGTAGAGCAGGCCGACATATTTTTTTTTGGACTGTATGATATGTTTGATGAGATAGCCAAAAATCCGTACCTGTATCAATCTATAGATGAAATTAGACCTGGCTATCGTAGATGCCCCTATCACACAGATAGTATTTATTACCGCATTAATAATTCAACAATTGAAATAATGACAATGCTAGGTGGATAGGCACTAGGGGGATGGCTGTGAACAGTATAGATATGAGATCAAGTGATCAAGGTAATCAAATAAACTTCGAACTCATATAAGTAAAAAGCGTGTGATTATTTTAATAAAATTAAAAGGTAATAGTTTTTTGTTATATAGCCATTCAAAAGATTAGACACATAATTGTAATCATGTTTAAATCCTAGGCAGCTCTAGAGAAAGATAAGATTATTTACAAATAACAGAAATGAACACCTCAATGAATAACAATTTAACTCAATTAGCACGCTCAGTTATACGTCGCCGCCGTAGTCATTGCGCCGGGTGCGATAACGTGTAACTCAATTTAGTTGAGTAACGTTTTCGAAGAACCCGGCTATTGCCGGGTTTTTTTATGTCCATGGATGGACTGTATGCCGAAAAGAGCCAAGGAAGGCGGTTCGGCGATGTCTAGGGAAGGACTGTATGCCGAAAAGAGCCATGGAAGGCGGTTCGGCGATGTCCAGGGATGGACTGAATGCCGAAAGGAGCCAAGGAGGACGGTTCGGAGATGACAATAGGAAATGTAGGCAAAATACTTTTATTAGAGAAACAATAAAGCGATTTCGGAATATAAATGAAGAATTTTCTAAGCACAATCGATTGGAGCCAATCAGAACTTCAACAAGTTTTGGATAAAGCCAATCAATTTAAACAAGGCGCAGTAAGTGACACGCTTAAAAGAAAGTCGGTTGGTTTGCTGTTTTTTAACCCATCGCTTAGGACAAGGACGTCTTTTGAGCTAGGAACGTGGCAAATGGGAGGGCATGCGGTTGTCTTACAGCCCGGTAAAGATGCTTGGCCAATTGAATTCGCATTGGGATCCAAAATGGATGGTGAGACGGAAGAACATATTATCGAAGTGGCACAAGTCTTGTCCCGATATTGCGACATGATTTGTGTTCGGGCATTTCCAAAGTTTGAAAACTGGCAAGATGATCGACAAGATAAAGTCATCAAAGCTTTTGCTAAGTACGCTACCGTCCCAGTGATAAATATGGAAACAATTACTCATCCTTGCCAAGAACTCGCCCATATGATGGCAATTCAAGAGCGAATAGGCAAACCTAAAAATAAGAAATACCTACTCACCTGGACATACCACCCCAAACCGCTAAATACAGCAGTTGCTAATTCCTCATTACTGATTTCCAGTAAATTTGGTATGGATGTTACTTTATTATGCCCAACAAAAGATTATCTCCTCGACGAGCGATATATGCAAGCAGCAGAAAAACAAGCGGCGGAAAATGGAGGGAGTTTTAAAGTGACTCATAATATCGAACAGGCTTATCAAGATGCGGATATTGTTTACGCAAAAAGTTGGGGCGCACTGCCATATTTTGGACATTGGGATGAAGAGAAAAAAATAAGAGAGCAATATAAGCATTTTATTGTAGATGAAGAAAAAATGGCGATGACAAATAGTGGGCAGTTTTCTCATTGTCTACCTCTGCGAAGAAATATTAAAGCTACCGATGGCGTTATGGATGCGGATTATTGTTTTGCTATTGATGAGGCTGAAAATCGACTGCATGTGCAAAAGGCTATGATGGCGAAGTTGGTGGAATAATCGCTATCTTGCGGGTAGGAGCGGCGTCCCCGCCGCGAAAAACAGGTTGAAGTTGGAACAACTGTCTCGTTCGGGCAGGATACTGAATTTGAATAATGCTTCGCAGCGAGACGCAGCTCCTACCAACATGCATAAAGATGAAAATCATGAATTTATACAAATTAAATAAGGTAATAAAATGAACAACGCAACAAACAAAAATATTGTACTAGCCTTCTCAGGAGGATTAGACACAAGTTTCTGCGTTCCTTATCTTGTCGATCAAGGATATCAAGTGACGACTATCTTCGTTGATTCTGGAGGAGTTAGTGCCGCTGAAAAGATACGAATAAGAGAAAGAGCACTATCTTTAGGCGCAATTGACCATGTCGAGGAAAGTATCGCAAAAGAGTTATGGACTGATGTTATTACACCACTCATTTGGGGTGGACACTGGTATCAAAACCAATATCCATTACTTTGTTCCGATCGTTATTTAATTGTGGCTAAATGCTTAAAGCTATGCGATAAATTAGGAACAAAATTATTTGCACATGGTTGTACTGGAATGGGTAACGATCAAGTAAGATTTGATCTGGCGGTTCATTGTTTAGGCGATTACGAGATTATTTCGCCGATAAGAGAAATACAAAAGTTAACCAATGAAGTTAGGGAGTACGAAAAGAAATACTTAGTCGATAAAGGCTTTTCAGTTTCTGACAAGGTATCCGCTTATTCAGTGAATGAAAATCTACTTGGTGCGACAATTTCTGGTTCGGAAATTGACGAATGGAAGCAACCATCGGATGAGAGTTATCTAATTACTGCTCCAAAAGTAGATACTTCCAAAGAAAATCTTCTTGTTAGTTTCGAGTTTATAGAAGGTGATTTAGTCGCATTAAATGGGAACAAGCTCAGTGATGAATATACTGGCGAAGCGGTGATGCAAGAATTAAATCAATTGGTCGGTTCCTATTCCATCGGAAGAGGGCTTTATACAGGCGATACCAGTATTGGACTAAAGGGTAGGATAGCTTTTGAGGCGCCAGCTCTTGTTGCCTTAAAAGCCGCTCATGTTGCGCTGGAACAATCGGTATTGTCCAAAGCTCAAAATCGATTCAAATCGACCATTGCCGAGAAATGGACAGAACTGGTTTACGAGGGATTTTACTACGAACCACTTAAATATGATCTGGAAGCTTTCTTAAAATCTTCTCAAGAAAAAGTGACCGGTAAAGTAACGCTTGAACTAAAACCGGGTAGTCTCACCGCTGTGGAAGTTGTTTCAGACAATATCTTACAAGATAAAGGGTCAGTCTACGCTCAGTCAGCATCTTGGACGATCGATGAAGCGATTGGTTTTATCAAATTATTTGGTAAATCTACGGTAATGGCTTCAAAACGCAATTAGGTAAAACGGATTCTTCGGGAGAGGGCGGGATTCTACTTTTGTATTTTAGACCTAAATCAGATTGACATTGCGGCCCTAAACCGCTCCTGCGTTTATTGCATATTTGCCATCCATGGTAAAAGCGTAGCGCGGCAATCTCTTAAAAATGGGTAAAATATTGTCGAGCAACTATGCTAAATTGATGAAGATTGCCGCGTCGTTCCTCCTCGCAATGACAGTATTTCAGAGTAATATCCCTCCCCCTTTGCGAAGGGGGATTGAGGGGGATTTTAAAAAGGTGAACACATGAACTACACAAAATCATCAGTCTACAAACATCTACAAATGTTAGTAAGTTTCGACACTCAAAATCCACCTCGAAGAATCGATAGCGAAAGTGAAATATTCGTTTACCTTAAAAATAACCTTAAAGGTTTTGAGTGTTCGATAATTGATGCTGGCGACGGATGTTTAAGTTTGCTCGCAGTAAGGGGTAGGCCACATATTTTATTTAATTTCCACATTGATACTGTGCCAATCGCCGAAGGTTGGACGAGTGATCCACATAAGCTAATAGAACAAGATGGTAAATTAATCGGTTTAGGCGCATGCGATATCAAAGGAGCCTCAGCCTGTATGTTGTCAGCAGTAAACCAAACGAAAGGAGATGTCGCATTATTATTTTCCTCTGATGAGGAGCATGGCTCTAGTCAAGCAATCAAGAAATTTTTATCCACCGTGCATAACTTCGAAAATGTAATTGTCGCAGAGCCAACTCAAACCAAAGCGGTAGTAGCTCACAGAGGAATTCAAACCGCAACGGCTATTTTTAATGGCATTCCAGGACACGCATCTGAGGCAAGAGCTTTGCAAGACAACGCAATCCACAAGGCTGGCAAATGGATTACCGCAGCGACCAATTGGATTAACGGCCAAACGTTAAAAGTCGAAAATTTATCCGGATTACCTTTTAATATAGGTACTATCGAGGGCGGCGTTAAGGCAAATATGATCGTTTCTAGTTGTGAGCTAAAATTCGGATTTCGGCCTTTGCCAGGACAAGATTCCAATGATGTATTGAACGAGTTAGTCAGACTCAGTGAAGATGTGTCTTCTGTCAATATCAAACCTGGTTTTTTCGGTCCTTGCTTGCCCGCCGCGAATCAAGATTTTAAGCAATCTATGATGAACGCAAAAAAAATGGCAGAGGAACTAAATTTTGAACTAGGGGAGGCAGTTAACTTTTGGACTGAGGCTAGTTTATTCTCACAATCTGGAGCTACTGTATTCGTTTTTGGTCCCGGTGATATTGCTCAGGCTCATACCGCGAATGAGTGGGTTGATATTTCTCAACTAGAAAAAGTCGAACAGCACTACATTGAACATTTAAGTCACTAATTAAACGAGAACACAATGAATACTGAACAAAATAACGGAAAACCAATAAAAGAAACGGCGGTAAAGGAAACAATCGTCCAATTACTTTCCAATTTGGCAAATCCAAAAGAATTCAATCAATATATGAGCCGTTTTGTAGAGGCGGGTTTATCCCGTTTTGCCGTGATTAAAGTAGGCGGCGCGGTACTTGAAAACGATCTCGAAAATCTCTGCTCTTCGCTTGCATTTTTAGAACGAATTGGGCTTTTTCCTATCGTAGTTCATGGTGCAGGGCCACAGTTAAATCGGAACTTATTAAAGTCTGGTATTGAATCAGAATTTATAGAAGGTCAGAGAGTGACTACTGGCGACGTTTTGAAGATAGCAAAAAAAACGTTCATTGAGGAAAACTTAAAACTAGCTAATAGATTACAAGAAATGGGCGTTAAAACATCGTCAATTACATCAGGTGTTTTTAGTGCAAAACAATCAGAGCAAACGGAATTGGGATTCGTTGGTGAAGTTACTGATATCGACCTCGATCCTATTAATCTAGCAATCGAAGCGGGCGCAGTTCCTATTCTCTCTTCTTTAGCTGAAAACGAGAGTGGTCAGATCTTAAATGTCAACGCAGATATGGCGACCAATCAACTTTCTATCGCTATCAATCCTTATAAGATTATTTTTCTTACAGGAACTGGCGGATTATTAGACAAAGATGGAAAAATAATTTCATCCGTTAATCTAATTACTGATTACACTAAAATGATGCAAGAGGACTGGTTGCATGGTGGAATGAAATTAAAAATACAACAAGTCGCAGAGATTCTTAGTGAACTTCCTTCAACCTCATCAGTTTCAATTACCAAACCTGCCCATTTAGCTAAAGAGCTATTTACCCACAAAGGTTCTGGTACACTAATTCGTAAAGGCGAGTCGATTATGACTCATGAAGATATAGAAACAATTAAGGTCAAAAAATTAACAGAAGTTATTGAAAAAAGTTTTAACAAAACACTAGACGAAGACTATTTCGAAAAAACACAAATAAAACGAGCCTATATTACTTATTGTTATCGAGCCGCCGCAGTTGTTATTGATATCGGAGGCATTCCGTACTTAGATAAGTTTGTAGTCGCTGATGCAGCAAAAGGCGAAGGGCTTGGTAAAGTGCTTTGGGAAAAAATAAGAGAGCAGCATCCGTCATTGCATTGGCGGGCGCGCTCAGAAAATTCGATTAACGGATTCTATTTCAAGAATGCTGATGGTTGCGTAAAAACCGATGAATGGAATATATTTTGGTATGGATTAGACACGTTTGAAAAAATAGAGCAATGCGTTACTCAAGCCAAAGAAAAACGGCCAACAGTGTCTTGATGGAGAAGAACACAGTGTATGATGAAGGTAAAAAAATATCCCTCGGAATAGTAGGCGTAAGAGGCTATGTAGGCCGAGAGTTGATTCGACTCCTATCAAATCATAGCTCAATTCAAGTTGAATGGGTTAGCTCTCGACAGTTGAAGGGCGTGACCCTCGGTAGTTTCCTTTCTCAAGACAAACACTTCGAACCTGTACCGCTTACTACCGAACATTATTACAATAACTTGAAAATTGAAACACTTTCGGGTAATGATATTGTTGAGAAAAACACCGACGTGATAGTTTTGGCATTACCTAATGGTCTAGCACAGCCGATTGTTGATCGAATCGAACAATCCGGGGAAAGCAAAATAGTCATCGACCTGTCTGCGGATTTCCGATTCGATGATAAATGGACGTATTCGATTCCTGAATTATTAAATGACGAAAAAACACTTGATAGAGTTGGTACTGGACTTAAGAAAATAAGCAATCCCGGATGTTACGCAACCGCTATGCAAATTGCACTTGCGCCCTTAGTTAAACTCATTCAAGGAAGAGCGAACTGTTTTGGTATCTCAGGGTTTAGTGGAGCAGGTACAAAGCCTTCGGCAAACAACGATCCGGTAAATCTTAAAGAAAACATTCTGCCCTATGGTCTGATCGAACATCTTCACGAAAAGGAGGTTTCTTATCAGTTAGGGATCCCCATTAGTTTCTCTCCGCACGTGGCAGAATTTTTTCGCGGAATTTCCATGACGGTACAGGTTACTCTAAAACAACAACATAGTTTAAATAGTATTATTGACTTGTTTGAGAAATCTTATAGAAACACCACATTAATCAAAGTACAAAAATCAATTCCAAACATACAACAAATCGTTAATAGAGAGGATTGCATCGTCGGTGGATTTTGTTTAAGCGAGGATGGAAAGCGACTAACATTGGTGAGTTGTTTAGATAATTTATTGAAAGGCGCTGCTAGTCAGGCGTTACAAAATATTGAACTAGCTTTGAGGTAAAAAATGACAAAACCACTATGGCAAAAAGATTCAACGTCAATCAATCAAACTATGATGGATTATATGGCAGGTGAAGATATTATTCTTGATCGTGCTTTGATCCAATATGATATTCAGGCAAGTAAGGCCCACGTAAAGGGATTAGCGTCGATTAACTTATTGAACGCTGACGAGTGTAATCAATTGGTCGAGCAGCTAGAAAAACTATCTAAGGCATTATACGCAGACGAATTTAGTCTTGATAACCGATTTGAGGATTGTCATTCTGCAATAGAATATTGGTTAATAGAAAAGCTCGGAGAGCTCGGCAAGAAAGTTCATACCGGGCGATCAAGAAACGATCAGATTTTGGTAGCCACTCGCTTATTTCTTAAAGACGCTATTCAAAAGGTAATAAAATTAACCAGAGAATGTGCCCAGTGTTGCCTAAGCCAAGCAGAAAAAGGAGAAAACATACCAATGCCAGGTTATACCCATTTGCAGCAAGCAGTACCGTCGTCTGTTGGAATGTGGTTTGCTGGATTTGCCGAGTCCATGATTGATAACTTGATCCCAATGAATGCGGCATTAAAACTTATCGATTGCAATCCTCTTGGAACTGCTGCGGGATACGGAGTTAATTTGCCTTTGGATAGGGAGTTAACAACTAAAGAATTGAATTTTTCGAGAATACAGCTAAATCCTATTTACGCGCAAAACAGTAGGGGGAAGTTCGAATTAGCGGCGCTGAACGCGATGTCGTTATGCCTCTTAGATGTCAGGCGCTATTGTTGGGATCTTTCCATTTTTACTACACAAGAATTTTCACTGGTCACGCTTCCCTCAGAAATGATGACAGGAAGTTCAATCATGCCTAACAAAAATAATCCAGATCTAGTTGAACTGATGAGGGCAAGCTACGCAGTAGTCCAAGCGGCGAGTACTGAGCTTCAGTCACTGCTTTCGTTACCTTCGGGTTATCAAAGAGACTTACAACTCACCAAAGGACCATTGTTAAGGGGGGTTAAGAAGACCATAGACACTTTGTCGCTTTTCCCTGCCTTGATTAATGGAACTCAGTTTATTCCAAAATCGTGTGAGGAAAAGATCACTGCGCCAATGTATGCAACTGATTTAGCGATTGAATTAAGTGCACAAAATATTCCGTTTAGAACAGCCTATCAGCGGGTGGCTAATAGTTATGAAGAGTTAGAGTCACGAAAACCAATCGAAAGTTTGAATGCTAGAATTTCTGAGGGGGCGTGTGCTAATTTAAAGCTAGCTGAGTTACGTACTCGACTAGGGAGCTAATGATTGGCCGGATCAGAAAAAATCCGTCAATAATATCCCAACCCCCAATCTCTGATCAGAATGATCATAATCAACCAAACTTTCGCCGTACCCATTGAAATACTGTAGGTAGCCTTTAAATCTTTTTCCAATAGGAAAAGAATAATCAAGTTGTAACGCTCCTTTATTGTCACTACGAAGGTTATTTCTGAGCATGATACTAAAATTTTGATCATTCCAATGATAAACAGATTTTAGCTCAAAATGACCCATAAACTTTGTTATGTCAGGATTATCGTCACCATCAGGTTGCAACGGAAATTCCTTGTTCTTTTCAGGAATTCGATACCAAGGTCTGAATGAGATTATCCAATCGTCTTTTTCAAATATAAATTTAGTGTAAAGCCTATTCCAGCTTCTAGAAAAAATTCCTGAGCGACCGTTTGACTGATGCTCGAAACCGATTGAAACAATATTATTTGTCCAGTCGCCAATCTTCCAATTGCTCTTAATACTATAAAAAAGTTCCGGCTGGTAATTGGTCTCTCTAAATGGTGATGAGTAATTTGTATTGTACATTTGCCAGTAGGATTTTATTGTGAACCCGAAATGTAGTGAGTCATTTTCTGTAAAAATCGTATTAAAGATGGGCGCTTTCAGGCTCACTTGAAACTTGGCTTCTAAATTGTCCAGTGGTGCCGATTGTTGCTCTAAAGAAGAGCGTAAATCATTGGGATTTTCCGAATAACTGACGGGTAAAAAATAACTTCTATTGTGAGGAGTGATAACGCTCGGATTGTTTTCTGTTGAGGATTCTCGGGCGAGTCGTTGTTCGACATTTGATAATATTGGCTTAGCTTTTTGAACAACGGGTGTCTCATTCTTACAACTTGAGATAAGTTGTTCAATCGTTGTTTTAGGATCGCTTAATTGAATTGTTCTTAACAGGCATGCTTTCATTGGCTCAGAATATTCTTCCGAGAATGCAAGTGGACTCCAAATCGCTAAAATGACAAGTAACGGAAGCGTTAAAACTTCTCTACTCATATCGTTTTCTTAGAGTTATCGATACCCATTTTATGAAGGATTGACTACTTACTGTCGTGCACGGCAGATACAGTCTCAGCGAGTTCTACTCCTGCATCTTGATCAAAATGAGTAGTTTCATCATCGAATAACCCAGCATCTGGGTCATTGAAAATAGTCTCATCGAATTTACCTTCGCTTTTCGCAACGATTGCGGAAACAACTGCATCACCAGTGACATTAACAGAGGTCCTGATCATATCCAAAATTCTATCAACCCCAAGAATAAGTCCAATTCCTTCCATTGGCAAACCGACTTGAGAGAAAACCATTGAGAGCATAATTAAACCCACTCCAGGTACACCAGCAGTGCCAATTGACGCTAATACTGACATGAGTATAACGGTAAGATAGCCAGCAATACCTAAGTCAACACCATAAACATTGGCGATGAAAACTGTAGCCACGCCTTGCATGATTGCCGTGCCATCCATATTGATGGTTGCGCCAAAGGGCACAGTAAAAGCAGCCACAGAATTATTGACACCTAGTCTGTTAGTGACGGTTCGCAGAGTGACAGGAATTGTCGCGTTTGAGCTAGAGGTGCTAAATGCAAATACTTGTGCGTTACGCATTTTTTTTAAGAATTTGACAGGACTTAATCCGGAAAAGATCATTAAAGTACCCTGCAGTGTAACTAGTAAGTGGAAAAATAATGCTCCAATAACAACACTCACATACCAACCTAATGCAAATAATAAATCCATTCCTAAATTTGCCATTGCTTTCGCTAATAAGCAAAATACGGCATAGGGGGCTAATGACATAATGAGCCCTACCATTTTCATCATTACTTCATTCATTAACTCTACAGTTTCAACTAGTCCTTTGGCTTTTTTACCAACGAGTAAAATACTAATTCCAACGAGCATTGCAAAGAAAATTATGGATAGCATTTCACCGCTAGCCATAGCTTGGATAGGATTAGTTGGAATGATATCGATCAATACCTGAGAGAGAGGAGGCGCTTCTTTTGCACTGAAAACGGCATCAGTCGGAGCATTCATGCCTTTTCCTATTCCTAGGCTTGCGGCAATGGCTATGGCCGTTGCGATAGCGACAGCTGTGGTTAGCATATATAAAGCGAAAGCTTTTGTACCTATTCGACCTAATAGTTTAATGTCGCCGATACCACATACCCCACAAATCAAGGAAAATAATACTAAAGGTACAACTAACATCTTGAGAGAGTTGATAAAGAGTGTCCCAACGACATGGAACAGACCATTCACAAGGTATTCATTGATGAAACTACCGACGCTATTAAGATCCATCAAATTAAATGTTAGACCGACAAACATACCGAGACCCATACCAACAAGTACTTTAGCCGTTAGATTCATAGTTATTTTCTCAATTATTGAAAAAGGTTTAATTTATTGTAATTCTTATCAGCCTGCAAACGTGTATAGAGGCTCGATCCGTCAACAAGGGTAATACCTAGCGAGATAGAATGCAATAGCTAACCAAATAGCCTGATTTGGGAGGGTTAAAGCCCCAGTCTATACCTGAAGCTGAAAAGGGTAAACAGAGCCTAAGTTAAGGATTTGAGTTAATTCATCTAGGGCTATTCTGGATTCAACCAGCAAACTTGGGTCGGCGAGGTCTTTTTCTTCTATTGAATCACGATAATGTTTTTCAACCCATTGATTCAGTATGGAAAATAGTTTGTCATTCATGTAAACAGCGGAGTTGCTAGCGTTAATCTCATCTGCTGTCAGAACAACTCGCTGTCTTAAACAAGCCGGTCCTCCACCATTTTGCATACTTTGCTTAACATCGTATATTTCTACTTTGCTGATGGGGTTATCTGCCGCTATCACTGAATCTAAATAGCTTTTGACTTTACCATTTTCTCGACATTCTCCAGGTGCAATAATTGCCATAGAGTTGTCATCTAAAGACACCAGTTGGCTGTTGAATAAATAGGTGTATACCGCATCATTGGTTGATACTAAAGATTCTGGTACCTGAATAAAGTGCATGGGTTCGTCACCGTAGGCGCTTTGCAGGTTGTTTAAAGTTTGCTCAGTATCTAGAAACGCCATTTCGTGATAGAAAAGACAGTTTCTATTGCCGACGGCTATTACGTCATTGTGAAATACTCCTGCATCAATTACATTCGGGTTCTGTTGAGCGTAAACCGTTTTGATCTCGCTAAGTCGATGCAATCTTGCAATCGCTTGTGACGCTTCAAATGTTTGTCGTGCAGGGTATTTCTTTGGATAAGGTTTATCATTATCAAAGGCGTACTTGCCAAACACAAAAAATTCCACACCCTCTGATCCGTATTCGCTACAAAAACGAGTATGATTGGCCGCACCTTCATCACCAAAATGATCACCCAGTGGTAGTGCTTGATGATGTGAAAAATAATTTTGATCTGAAAATATCGCCTGCAAAATTCGTGAGGTTGTTGGTGCTTCAATAGAGCGATGAAATTTATTAGATAAATTTGCTGCGGTAAAATGGACTTTGCCATCTTTAGTATCAGCACTAGGAGAAATGGTGCAAGCATTAGCCGTCCACATGCTAGATGCAGAGCAAGTAGCAGCGAAAATGGAAGGCGCTTCACTAGCAGCGCGGCTAATAACTCGTTCATCACTGCCTGCGAAGCCTAATTGTCGCAAAACATGAACGTCTGGTCTTTCTAGAGGTGGTAAAACAGCTTGCTTCAGACCCATGTCAGATAAAGCCTTCATTTTGGCTAGACCTTGAAGAGCGCCTTGTTTTGGATTTGAAGCTTGTGCGGCATTTTTAAGAGAGGCAACATTGCCAACTGATAAACCTGCGTAGTTATGCGTGGGGCCAACTAATCCGTCGAAATTAACTTCAAACGCCGAATGATTCTGAGTCACTTGGAATTCTCCTAAGTTCATTTGAGACGTCGTTTCGGGCATAGCCGTCGGGACATACTGAACCGAGTTGATCAATAATATTTTATTCTGCTTTGTTTTTCAAGAGAGGGATTAAAAAGCCTTCGACCAATGATGCGATTATGGGTTGAGCTTTTTCATTGGGGTGCATTCCATCCAATTGAATAAGATCTTGCTTGGTCGCTACCCCTTGCAAAAAAAATGGGATAAAGGTGACATCATCCATTTTCGACAACGCTATATAAATCTGGTCGAATTTATGGGTGTATGTTCGACCATAATTCGGTGGAATGTGCATTCCCGCTAGAATGATACTGATATTACTTTGCTGGCAAATCTTGATCATGGATTGCAGATTGCTACGCATTGTTTTTAGGTTTGAGCCGCGTAAACCATCGTTTGCTCCTAGCTCTAAAATGACGATATCGGGGTTTGTTTTATCAACTTGAGATGAAAAACGAACTAAACCACCTGAAGTTGTTTCTCCGCTAATACTGGCATTAATGAATTCAACATTTTGCCCTGCAGAATTAAGTTTGTTTTCTAACAACAAGACCCATCCTTTGTCCGGTTGAAGATTATAAGCGGCGCTTAAACTATCGCCAAACACCAGAACGCTTGTTTTCGCTATCGACTGTGAACCTAGGGTGCTAAAAATTACTGTCAGACATAGCAAAACAAATGAGCGCATGGAATCGGATCCTACTTTAATTTAAACGTTGACCTCTGCCATGAGATCAGAATCATTGATTCAGCGTAACAAAAATAGCTATATTCGTATATAATTATAATACCCATATGGAACGTGCTGGTTTTGTCACCGCTGAGATTATTGAATGATATTTGCAGACACAAAAACAGGGAATTTCAACTTTGTTAAAACGCTTACAAAAACGCTCTAAACAGGAGTTGATGGTCTTATTAATCAGTTATGGCGCAGTGCTGGCAATCACTCCGTTTATTCTGTATCGATTCCTAAATAACGACTTTGCCTTCATGTATATTGATCTTTTTATGTTGTCGGTATTCTTATTTGCTGGAACTCACACTTTTTTTACCGGCAAAACCAAGCTTTCTATGGCTTTGTTAATTAGTTCGACCATTGTTTCGCTATCCGCGGGATTTTACCTTTACGGAGCGCCCTATACCCCATGGTCTACGCCTTTTATTGTTGCACTATTTTTTGCGATTAGGCCTTTGTTCGCACTACGATTGACGGCATGCGTGCTGGTCGTTTGGGCAATTGCACTAAAACCACACCTTAGTAATTTTGACTGGGCGACGTTCTTGGTGACTAATTTAATTACAGCTATATTTGCCTATGGGTTTGCAAAGACAACCTCATCGCAAAACGAAAAGTTAGAATTGCTTTCCATAAAAGACCCTCTGACTAATCTATTTAATCGGCGTGCTTTTGACGAAGATTTGAACAAGGTGGTTGGGACAATAAGAAATGATCAGCAGACAAGCCTGCTATTGTTTGATATTGATTATTTTAAGCGGGTAAATGATCAATATGGCCACCAGACCGGAGATAGAGTGCTGGTGCAACTAGCTAAATTGGTTTCAAAACGGGTTAGAAAATTCGATCGACTTTATCGAATCGGCGGCGAAGAATTCGCGATCGTTTTAAAGGCGGCAAAAGCTGAAGAAGCGCTAAATATGGCGGAAAATACAAGAGAGTTAGTCAAACAAACTCTCTTTGCAGATGAACATAGAATAACAATATCACTGGGTGTGTCTGTGTATCGAGAAAATGAACCTAGGGATAACTGGTTCGAACGATGTGATGCAGCGCTCTATTTTGCGAAGGAAAACGGACGCGATCAGTCAAAATTGGCTTAGTTAAGTTGCTCGTATTTACTGAATATCAAGAAAACGAATCCCAAACGGCATGCTTTGACCGATGCGACGCGGCGCTCTATTCTGGAAAAAATAGGGTCGTAACCAATCACTTGTTGCTAAAATCGCTTAATATCGTTTACATTTAGTCACACTTCAGAACTTTAATACCTTATTATTTGTCCCCATGACAAGATAATTCCACGAATTACAGTAGAGTTTTAAATGCTAGCAGCGATTAATCTGACCAAAAATGTGGTCACTTCCGATTCCAAACTTACCATTTTAGATGACGTTTCATTTGAACTAGAAGCAGGCAAAAGCTTAGCGATAGTGGGTGAATCCGGTTCTGGTAAAACGACATTGTTGGGTTTATTAGCGGGGTTGGATAAACCTTCTTCAGGAGAGGTAATACTGGCATCTGAATCAATCTTTGATTTGAGTGAAGAGCAAAGAGCTTTATCCAGAAAAAATAACTTAGGATTTATTTTCCAAAGCTTTCAATTGATTGATGGATTAACGGCTTTGGAAAACGTGATGATGCCGCTGGAGTTAAAAGCAGATAAAGCCGCCAAGTCTAAATCCTTAGCTATGTTAGATAAGGTAGGCTTATCTCATCGGGTTAATCATTTTGCCAATCAATTATCTGGTGGGGAGCAGCAACGTGTCGCTATTGCTCGAGCTTTTGTATCCGAGCCTAAATTATTACTGGCAGATGAGCCGACTGGAAATCTCGATACTAACACCGGACAAAAAGTTATCGATCTCATGTTTTCACTTAATGACGATCTCGATACAACCATGATACTGGTTACCCATGATCATCATTTGGCGCGGCGCTGCGACAACGTAATTACTTTAAGTGCCGGTAAAATAGTTGCGAATAGTTCCGATGAAATAAGTCCAGACAAAGTGCCAGCGAATTCTGATGGCAGTGCTTCGTAATGAGTTCCTTTTCGCATTTATTTA
>Ga0256847_1000595_pt1 | contig 21996 bp, 11 predicted proteins | sample TeddybearmetaG_FD_189099 | JGI IMG/M metagenome (GOLD analysis project Ga0256847, IMG submission 189099) | Hydrothermal vent microbial communities from East Pacific Rise, Pacific Ocean - Teddybear | ecosystem: Environmental > Aquatic > Marine > Hydrothermal vents | place: Pacific Ocean: East... | reverse complement strand
GAAGAATATTACACGGAGATTCTTGGAGGTTACACGGAGATTCACGGAGGTATTTTTTAAGGTTTGAGGTTTAGGGGGTGCGTGGTTAGATGTTGACGAAGAATATTACACGGAGATTCTTGGAGGTTACACGGAGATTCACGGAGGTATTTTTTAAGGTTTGAGGTTAGGGGGTGCGTGGTTAGGTGTTGACGGAAGAATATTACACGGAGATTCTTGGAGGTTTCACGGAGATACACGGAGGAATAAGAAGGGTGTGAGGTTTAGGGAGTGCGTGGTTAGATGTTGACAGAAGATTATTTTACGGAGATTTTTGGAGGGCTATTTTAGCCAGGAGTGTGCTAGGGATTCATTGATATCGCAATCAATATCGAAGCCGCCTACTATTGCTCGGAATTTACCTGATGCTTCTTCTTTTACTTTGGTTTTTCGTTTTCCTTTGTACTGGATGGACACTACTTTTATCTCACCGATGATTGTATCTCCTAATTCATAATACTCTTTATTCAACTTAAGGCGGGTATTGATGACTTTACTGGTTGGAGAATTTCTGATAGTAGTCGAACCATCTCTATGTGTTATTTCTTGTTTTTCATTTCCCCAATGTATAATTTCAGTGTGATGTTCATTTCCCAAAAGTTTGACTTTCATTATTTTATTACTTGCCATGCTTCTTCTTGGGTTCTGTGTTTTGAACACAATATTCACTGTATCCTCTAATATATATGCACTGCAATTTTGGAAATAAAACATTTGACGGTGGCATCGATTAGGAAGCTGTCTTTCCAATTTAACATCACTCATTGTAAATGCTGCCACCATTGCACAAAACTCGCTACTTCCATTATCTAATAGCTTTGAATATAAAGTAGAATCTATAGGATAACTTACTTGTGAATCATCAGGAGCAAAATAGTTATTAGCTTTTGATGAAACCTGAAACTTTTCTCCCTTGGTATACCATGGTCTATCCGACACACAAGATGTGAAAAGAAATGAAAGGCATATTATATACAATGTAGTATACTTCAAATTTTAGAGGTGTTTGTATTAAAGATCGCTCAATTGGGAAAAACGTTGCCCGTATAAGGTTGAAATTCAGTGATTTCTCTAGTTGGGATGAATATAAATTGGTATAAATCTCAAACAAAAACCAGACATGCTGCCATTTTGTCATAAAGAACCTAAAAATTAAATATCTTTGCAGTCCTTTAAAAATGAGATTGGGTAACTATTATTATTACTTGCAATAATTGGACCTATTTTAAAATGAACAAAATATAGTATGTACAACGACAATCCTACCATACCTGCTATTGGCAAAGAAGTCGATGAAAGTAAGCAAGGTCAAGTGTTTCATGATGGTCAAAAACCAAATTCGGCAAAGCACTTTTATATAGAAAGTTATGGCTGCGCTATGAATTTCAGTGATTCTGAGATTGTCGCGTCTATCCTAGGCGAGGCTGGATATGGACCAACTAGAGATATGGAAACCGCAGATTTGATATTGATCAATACTTGTTCTATTAGAGAGAGAGCTGAATACAAGGTCAGAAGACGATTAGGGGTTTTCAATAGAATAAAAAGAGGTCGTCCTGAAGTAATGATTGGAATTCTGGGATGTATGGCTGAGCGGCTAAAAGCAAAATTGTTGGAAGAAGAAAAGCTCGTAGACATAGTAGTAGGACCAGATGCATATAGAGATTTACCGAATTTACTAGCAAGTGCTGAAGATGGAGACAAAGGTATCAATGTACTTTTGAGCAGAGAAGAGACTTATGCTGACATATCACCTTTGAGACTTCAAAGCAATGGGATATCTGCTTTTATTTCTATAATGAGGGGCTGTGATAATATGTGTTCTTTTTGTGTAGTTCCTTTTACTAGAGGAAGAGAAAGATCAAGAAATGCTTTTTCTATAGTTGCTGAAGCTACTGAATTGGTAGAAAATGGATATAAAGAAGTTACCCTCTTAGGTCAAAACGTAGATTCATACAAATGGGAAAACCCTGAGTCTAAAGAGCAAGTGAATTTTGCTCAATTATTAGAAATGGTGGCTTTGATTCATCCTGATATGCGTGTGAGGTTTTCAACTTCTCATCCAAAAGATATTACTGATGAAGTGTTATATACGATAGCTAAGTATGAAAACATTTGCAACTATATTCACTTACCAGTCCAATCTGGAAATAGTAGGATCTTAAAATTAATGAATAGAACTTACGATATCGAGTGGTATAAAGAAAGGGTTGAATCTATTTATAGGATTATTCCTGACTGCGCTATTTCTGCAGATATCATAACTGGATTTTGTTCTGAGACTGAGGAAGATCATCAAGACACATTAGCTATTATAGAGCATTCCAAATATATTATGTCATACATGTTCTTTTACAGTGAAAGACCTGGAACATTGGCTGCCAAAAAATATGAAGATGATGTTCCGTTGGAAGTAAAAAAGAGAAGACTGGCTGAAGTTATTGAAGTTCAAGCCAAGATGTCTAGTGAGTCAAACATTAAGGATCTTGGTAAGACTTTCAAGGTACTTATAGAAGGAAATAGTAAAAAATCAGATTTACATTTTAAAGGAAGAAACAGTCAAAGTAAGGTAATCATTTTTCCCAAAATTGAGGGATATAAACCAGGTGACTACATTCAGGTAAAAGTGAACAAAATGACAAGTGCTACTTTATTAGGTGATGCTGTCGTATAAAGAATAATGGAATTGGTATACACATGTAAAGGATGTAACAAAGATAGGATCTTAGATTCTGATTCAAAAACCAGGGAAGAACTAGTTTCCGAAACTGGTGGATCGAAATTTGAGGTCAATTGCCCTTTTTGTAAAAAAAACACAGTCATTGATGTCAATCATGTCAATGCTGTAAAAACATCTTCTGAACAATGGATGCCTTATATAGTGTATTTTGGAACGTGTATTTTTCTTCTTCTATTTTTCGCAAAACAGTTTCAAATCTTTTTGCTAATCATTCCTTTATTAATTGCAATTATAATTTCGACCTCAATACAATCCAAAGTGAAATTATTTAATGCGAACAGAATTTATGATAATAATACTAAATAGGTATGACATTACAAGGTGTAAAACAACGGTTTGGAATTATTGGGAGGTCTGAAGTCTTGGATCGAGCACTTAGTACTGCTATGCGAGTAGCCAATACGGACCTATCTGTGCTCATTCAAGGTGAGAGCGGTGTAGGTAAGGAAATTTTTTCTAAGATAATCCATGAGCTAAGCAAGCGAAAACATAATAAAATTATAGCTATCAACTGCGGTGCTATTCCTGAAGGGACGATTAATTCTGAATTATTTGGTCATGAGAAAGGATCATTTACGGGTGCTTCGACAGATAGAAATGGGTATTTCGAAACAGTAGATGGAGGAACTATTTTCCTTGACGAAATTGGCGAAATGCCGCAAGATACACAGGCATACTTGCTTCGAGTTTTGGAATCTGGAGAATTTATAAAAGTAGGGTCAAGTAAGACTATAAAAACTGATGTTCGTGTAATTGCAGCTACCAATGCTGGATTAGAAGAACAGGTACAAAAAGGAAAATTTAGAGAGGATCTGTTTTACAGATTGAATACAGTGCCAATCAAAGTGCCAGCATTGCATGAGAGAAGAGAAGATATCTACATGCTTTTTCGGAAATTTGCAATTGACTTTTCTGAAAAATATAGGTCTGAATCCGTTGCACTAGATGAGAGGGCGCAGATGGTAGTCGAGAATTATAGATGGCCAGGAAACGTAAGAGAGCTTAAAAATTTAGTTGAACAACTTTCGGTTCTTTCTGATAAACCGTTAATAGATGCTGAGGCACTTCTTTCGGTTGCGCCTCATTTGCTCAAACGAAATTTACCATCCATCCGAAATCAGTCCAGCGAAAGTGACTCAGGATTTCAAGAACGAGAATTGTTATTCAAATTCTTACTTGAGATGAAAAATGATTTGAATGATTTGAAATCATTGGTATATGAATTAATCAATACGAATGATTTAAGTGTTCCGGACATGCAACGTTTGGCTAAAAGTACTGGCTCTTTAGACAAATATATGCGCCAAGAAGATAATACGAATCCCCCGCAAAAAGCAAATACAAGTTTCTATGAGGCAGATGTTGAAGCTAATAATAGACCTATTATCCTTAATACCGAAGGCAGATCTGAATATGATCAAACTGAGGTAATCGAAGAAAACCTATCCCTAGAATCGATGGAGAAAGAGATGATAGGAAAGGCTTTAAAAAAACACAGAGGCAGAAGGAAAGATGCAGCTGAAGAATTGGGCATTTCTGAGAGAACGCTTTATAGAAAGATTAAGCAGTATGAAATCGATGAATAGATTTGAGATATACAATCTTGCCACTCTTACCGTTTATGTACATATGAATAGATTACTGATTTTTATATTTTTGGCAATTACACTTCAATCTTGCTATTCTTTTAAAGGAGTGAGTATTTCTTCTGATGTAAATACATTCTATGTACGTCAGGTCAGATTAAGTCCAAATGCGCAATTTGCTCCTGCTGATTCTCCTGAACGATTCATGGAACAATTCCGTGAGAAAATTAGAAGTCAATCGAACCTAAAATGGAATGATACTGACCCTCATATTGAGTTTGATTGTGAAATCACAAGTTATAGTGTATCTAATGAAGGAGATAAGCAAGGAAATGAAGTCTCCCTAAATAAACTCACAATTTCAGTAAAAGTAGAATACATCAATAATAATAACGAGGAAGAAAATTGGAATAAATCCTTTTCCTTCGGCATACCGTTTGATCCATCAGAAGATCTTCAAGAGGTACAGGATGGGTTTATTGAAGATATCTTTGAGCAGATAAGTGAGAATATTTTTAATGATGCTTTTACTAATTGGTAGCTGAGGGTAATTCAATATTGAAGTAGCTCTTATTGATAATTACACCCTTTCAGGGCTATGATTATGGGCATACTTGTAAGATGGGTTTCACCCATCGTTATAGTAATAACATCCCGTTGGGATTCATAGAAAAGATAGAGATGTACGTAAGAATGGATTAAATCTTCCTTGTCATTCTGAGCGCAGATTGATAATTACACCCATTCAGGGCTATGATTAGGGGCATACTTGTAAGATGGGTTTCACCCATCGTTATAGTAGTAACATCCCGTTGGGATTCATAGAAAAGATAGAGATGTACGTAAGAATGGATTAGTTGTTCCTTGTCAGTCTGAGCGCAGATTTATCGGAGTCGAAGAATCAAGGAGCACTAATTTTTCTTTATTTCGACTAGCATGGAGAAATCTTGCTAGATCCAGAATCAAACAATGGTAGATTTCTTCGCTACGAAATAAGATAGCATGTCAATCCTTCAATTACGGTCAGGATTACAATGCCATAATGAGGTGACAGGCTTGCTTGCTATAAATGACAAGGCTTGGGCATTTACATAGAGTTTGTATTCTTGTCATTACTTTAATTTTATAGCAGCAAGGTGCTTTTTGAGGTCAGAATGAAAATGCCATTACTGTCGGGATAATAATACCTAAAATGCGATTTGAGATATGCAAATTGCAGACTATATATAAGTACATTAGTTAATATTTAAATATATTCAGATAATATAATGATATTCGCAGCATGAAATTTACGGAACTTGGTCTTGATGATCAAATATTAGAGGCAATTGGATACATGGGTTTTGATGATGCCACACCCATTCAGGAGAAAGCAATACCAGTTATACTAGAAGGAAGAGATTTGATCGCTTGCGCCCAAACTGGTACTGGAAAAACAGCTGCATTTATTTTACCTACACTACATCAAATATTTCGAAGTGATGATGGGCCAGGGACCAAAGTACTGGTAGTCTGCCCAACTAGAGAACTGGCGCTTCAAATTGAAAAACAAGTACAAGGGTTTGCTTATTTCTTAGGTATTCACAGTATTGCTATCTATGGTGGAGGAAGCGGAAGTGACTTTGAGCAGCAAAAGACAGCACTCAAAAGTGGTGCAGATATTATAGTAGCTACTCCAGGAAAATTGTTGTCTCATCTCAATTTGGGGTACGTAAAATTTGATACTGTAAAGCACTTCATCCTTGACGAGTCGGATAGAATGATGGATATGGGTTTCAGAGATGACATAGACAAAATTGCTTCTTTCCTACCTAAAAAGAGGCAAACATTGATGTTTAGTGCTACGATGCCTGCAAAGATTAGAGAGATGTCCAAAGAGCTCCTTATCAATCCTGAACAAATAAGTTTTGAGATTTCTAAGCCAGCAGAAGGTGTCTTGCAAGCAGTATACTTGGCACATGATCCTCAAAAGATTCAATTGTTGACTAAATTAATAGCTGATAAGCCAAATTATGAGAGTATATTAATATTCACTTCGACGAAAAAGAATGTGAGTAATATCGTAGCAGGTCTACGTAGAAATAAGTTTGCTGCTGAAGGCATATCATCTGACTACGATCAATCTCAAAGAGAAGCTGTCCTGGCAAGTTTTAAACAGAAGAAAACTAGGATTATTGTTGCTACTGATGTTCTTAGTAGAGGTATAGATATAAAAGACATCAATCTTGTTATCAATTTTGACGTTCCAAGAAATGCCGAAGATTATGTGCATAGAGTCGGTAGAACAGCAAGAGCCAAGACAACTGGTGTTGCGATCACCTTCATTAATGAAAAGGACATGTATAATTTCCATCAAATCGAACAACTGATCGAAAGGGAAATTATGAAATTGCCTCCACCACCAGAACTAGGACCTGGTCCTGAGTGGAGAGTTGGTAAAAATAGAGGTGGTGGCAATAGGAATTATGGTAAGAAAAACAATAGAAAGTCCAATTACAAAGGTGGTAAAAAAAGAAATTGGAAAGGCAAAAATCATAAAAAAGACTCTTAATTCAAATGGCAAAATATCGCTCACTAACAAATGATGAGTTGGAATCGATGGAGAAAGAATTTGTCGATTTCTTAGTTTTAAATGGTATTACGGGAGAAGATTGGGAAAAACTGAAAAAGGATAATCCTGAAGATGCAGAAGGTATTTGTGAAGCATTTAGCGATGTAGTGTTTACGAAGATCTTAAAGCAATGCAGATACATTGAAAATCATTCTCCTCAGCATTTAGTTGCAATTTTCTGTGATGAAAGTGAAATGCATCTTCAAGGACTTGAGGCTCCTTCTGATTCTCCAATAGATTTTACCAATCCCGATGATTTTGAAAGGTTAAAAATCAATCCTCCAGCTGGAATCCAAAGGCTGAAATCTCAGAAAAAATATAGCCAAGAAAGAGAAATGGAATTATGGAATATGCTAAATAATGGATTTTTCGTATCAGATCAAAAACTTTATATGACTCTTTTCTCTTTATAATAATACAATTATGAATTGGTTTTCGTAATATTATAAAATTGTCAAACCCACCCTGACTATCTTTATGTTAAAAGGAATCATACATCATGGCCTTCTAATATTGGTATCAATCATCTCATTGATGCTATTATATAGTTCGATGCTGAAGTTAGTAGGACTTCAAGGTATGGAGGAGTCATTTTTAGTTTGGGGGTATTCTAAGACATTCATGATCATTGTTGGAGTCATCGAACTCACGCTGAGTGTGTTGATTTTTGCAAGGCAAACTCGAAAGATAGGACTAACAGGATTGATCTTTCTAATGATTGGTGCGCTATTCACGCACATTTCTAATGATGAATTCAGTGAAATCTATACTGCTTTATTTCTTATTATTATTGGTACTTGTTCATTTGTTTTGATTTTCCTTCAGGATACTAGTAGAGAAGTTAGCTGAATTTTTCTTTGTTGGATGTTGACTTTAACTGCGATTCTTTTTTGTTAGATGTTGACTTTAACCGCAAAGAGCGCAAAGTTTTACGCAAAGTCCACAAAGCACAACCTGTCAACATTTAATTTTGAAAAACATCTCTACCATATCTCAAAAAGATGCAAAGCATCAAATATCTCTACTTTATCTTTTTCGCAGAATCGCTTTAAGTTTCCATTCAGCTCAATCTCTCTCCCAAATTTTCAAAGTTTTTTTTAAGCACAAAGAATGCGCAAAGTTCGCGAAGCTAGATGCAACCTTAATTGTAAAATCAAAAAAGGCTGACTCCAATTTATGAAGTCAGCCTATGATCAATCTATCTTTGACTTAGCTTAATTAAGCTTTATCATCTTGTATCGTTCACTTCTTGTAGAAGTACTTATCTCGTAATAAAATACTCCTGAACCTGCTATTTGCATATTGTCAAATTCAATTGTATTCTTTCCAGCATTCATTCGTTTAGAGCTTGAAGATATCAATCTTCCATTTACGTCATATATCTTCACATCTACAATTTCTGCTTTCGGTAATGAAATATCAATCTTCGTATAGTTTGTCCATGGGTTTGGATTATTTTGGTAAACCACAAACAATGATTCTTCCTCCGTGCCATTTCTAACTTCAAGTTCTAGAGAAACTGATTCAATAGATTCATTGATATACAATTCACTTTCAAGTCCAGTCTGTGCTAATTTAAAGTTTGAAGATGTAGCAATACACGTATTACAATCAGTAACTATTTCAAATATAGCTTTATCGCTTCCAATTGAAATTGGTTGATTTCCTGCAATTGAAATATTAAATATTCCATCTTCTACTTCATGGTATCCTATTTCATTACTATTAAAGTAATCAGAAATGATGGTAACAATCTTCATTCCTGTCAAGTCAACCGTAAATTGCAATCCTGCAATATCAAGACCTTCTTCTGAATAAACTTTAATTGCATTAGTATTCTGTACATTCTCAATCATCAACACTTTAGAGTCATAAGATCTGGTTGAGGAAGATTCAGCTTTAACATTCAGCGTCACATTTCCATTTACATCACCTACCTTAACACCTACAAAATCAATATACATATTCTGTTGCAATGATTCAATTGTATATCCTTCTGGGATTGCACTCACCCATGGATCATTTGGATCTGGGAAAATGTAAGCAGCATCTACTGTTCTCCAACTCATATTATTAGGGAACTCAGAATGGATACCCAATATCATTTTTCTCAATTCTACTAAATCAGAACTAGATATTTTTTCACTATTATTGATATCCGCAGCGATAAATTTGTATGGACTATCAAACGGATCCAAACCTAATATATGTCTTTGTATCAGTATCAAATCTATTGTACTCACACCATTCATCACATCATTATTGTTGAATGTAGTGATCTTGTAACTACCGCCGATAGGCATAGATGGGAAGGCATATTCTCCTTCATCATTACTATATACCGGATCTAATCCACTTCCATTTAATGTCAAGCTATAATCTGGAATTCCGATACCATCAGGTGTATTGATTTCTCCAACAATTCCAAGTATTATAAGACCACATACATTAAATGGATCTTGAACTTCAATCTCTCCCTTACAAACGTTAATAACTGCTGTCGTATCTTCTGGAACTAGATCAAATGGTATAGTATCTCCATTCACTATCTCCCAAACAAAGATATCAACACCTATAAATATACCATCATCATCACAATCGAATGTCATCACAGTATTAGAGAGATCAAGACTATCATAGGATACAAATATTTCAGCTTCATCATCACAATTGCCCAAAATATTGATATTCAAATCAGCTGGCACATCTACCATCATAGTAGTCGAATCAATGAAAACTATAATCTTTACACATTCTACATCCAAAGGAATAGTATCAGTAACTGACACTTCAAACTGAGTGGTATCCATATTACCACAACCGTCTGCTGCTGTGACTGTCACATTGTATGTTCCTACTTCAAATTCTGCAATAGTACCTCCATCAGCTATAACATCATCATAACTGTATGTAATACCTATCAAATCTGAAGGTGTACAATCATCCGATGCATTCGACAATCCTCCAATATCCAGTGAAACAAGGCAATTCAATCCGACTATTAGTGATGTATCTGCAATAGCCTCAATTACTGGAGCTACATCGTCATTGACAACAATAATTTGTACATATTGGATTGTTTCATCCTGACAGATGGCATCAATGGTATATGTTCTCATGATCGTATCTGGACATCCTTCTGATATTGAAATATCTACTTTCGATATGTTAAATTGACCACAATCCACAAGGCTTTCAAGATCTGCTATTGTAATACTATCTATTACAATATCCCCTACTACACATTCAGTAATAATAACAGTATCTGGTAGTATATCATTCACTTCAGCTTGAGTAAGTGGATCTGCTGGGCCTTCTATTGTGATTTCCTGAACACAAGTATCAGCTTTTCCACTTAATGGATCAGAGGCAATTGTAGTTCTGGTCATCACACCATAGTTGCAATCATTTAATGCAGAAGAATCTACACTTGTTGTTGTCACAAGTGTTGCAAAACAATTATCCCAAATACTATCTACTGCCTCTGTTTGATTTAATAATTGAGTCAAACTATTATTGTACACATTTTCAAATTCCAAACAAGAAACTGCAAAAGGCGAACAAATTACATCAGGACCAATCGTATCGGCGATCATTAATGATCCCATGCCACATGAGTCTCCATTTATGAAGATTGTGATATCGATAGGACTAAAACTTATATCATTACATAAGAATGATGTGCTTGAGAGAGTTGGGACAGCATTGCCTTCACAAATTCCTCCTTCGATATCTACTATGTCTTCAGCAATAAGAGTAACTTCTCCATTCATATCAAGGTAAACAATATCTATATTTAATGAACATGATAAAGTATCTGGCACCATTACATCAAACTGTACTGGACAGTCTGAATCATTTCCAGCATTGTCGGTAACTGTCAATGTTACATCTACAATACCTTCGTCAGTACAATCCAATGTTGGAGGATTAAACGCATAGCTTGCAATTCCACAATTATCAGAATATGGATTTGGAAGCAATGAAGTATCTAAAGTAACTTCTCCATTCACAGCAATAGTCAATGGTATGATAGGTTGATCTACACATGTAGGATCTACATCATCGATCACGGTAATCACTATACTACAAATACTGGACTGACCTATTCCTCCATTATCTGTTATTGTCCATATTACGGTGTCTTGCCCAAGTGGGAAAGTAGCTCCATCCAAAGTTGTATTACTTGGCGCAGAATCATAATCGTGTGTAACTGTAAAATCACTACAATTATCGCTTGTTGAAAATGGATCTAGAACTGTTCCACTAACTGTATGGTTACAACTAAAGTCACTATCTTCCGAATCTCCAAATAATGCATCTGGCGAACAAGTTATTGAAGGTGGAAATACATCTTGGACGGTTACCATGGCTACACATTCTACAGAATCTGAACCAATAACAATCTTTATCATAACAGCATTCACTCCTATATCTTCACAATCAAACATAGACGGCTCAATAGTCACAACTGGCAAAGTACCACACATAGATGATCCAGGATTGACAACATCGTCAGCTACAATTGTAACTTGACCATTTTCATCCAAGTCCACTGTTATGTTCATTGGGTTGCACTCTATTTCTCCAGTTTCATTTACGAATACATTGAGCGGACAAGTGGTAGTGTTACCTGCATCATCAGTCGCCGTAATAGTCACTACTATCGTTTGTCCTACATCATCACAATCTACACTTACTGGATCAAAGCTATAATCAAGATCAGAATCACAATTATCAGTGATAGGTTGAGTTATTATAGATGGTGTAAATACAAATACTCCCGACATTCCAATATTTATTGTCGTATCTGTCTGCATCGTACATACTGGATCTACATCGTCAACTACTACTACTGTTACAGTACAAGTAGCCGTATTTCCTGCATCATCTGTAGCTGTAAATTCTACGTCAGTCGAACCAACAAAAAATATTGCTCCCGCTAAAGTTGAAGAAGAAGGTGCTGCTAAATAATTATGAACTAAAGTAAATGATGTACAATTATCAAATACATCAGGATCAAGTTCATCATCTTGAACTTCATATATACAATCTACAACACCATCTTCAGTTTCATTAAAATCGTCAGGATCTTCACATACTATCTCAGGATCAACATTATCTACGACTGTAATAGTCACTTGACAAGTCGCACTATTATTATATTCATCTGTTGCAGTGAAAGTTACCACTGTAACACCCACTGGGAATGTAGCACCTTCTAATGAAGATGTCAATGGTGCTGGAGCATAATCATGCGTCACAGTAACTGTAGGACTGCACTCATCACTCACTACAGGATCCAATGAAGTATCCGTAACAGTATGATTACAAAGTGAAGTAGCATCTACTGTCTCATTGAAACTTGCATCACTTGAGCAAGAAATCGAAGGAGCTTCATTCTCAACTACAATTATTGTTACAGTACATTGAGCTGAGTTACCAGCAGCATCTTCGACTGTCCATGTCACTAAAGTCTCCCCAATAGGGAAAATAGCTCCATCTAAAGTAGTAGATGAAGGTGCGGTAACATAATCATGAAATACGTCTGCTATATCGCAATTATCATTCACTATAGGATTCAAACCTGAACCTGTGTGAGTATATACACAACCATCGAAATTAATGCTTAATACCGTAAGGTTATCAGCACAATCAATGGTAGGATTAATTCCATCTTCTACTAAAATATTTTGAACACAATCTTCACTGAATGGGCCGGCTGTTATAGTCCAAGTTATTGTATTCAAACCTAGTTGCAATATTGCTCCGTTAAGTGTTGATGTTCCTGTCAAACTATTAGTAATAGTCAAATCACCACAGTCTTCATTTATTTGAGAAAGATCAAATTCGGTTCCGTTTACAAATACGAAACAGCCACTTTCGAGTGATAAGGTAGTATCAACTACTTCAGAAACACAATCTTTTACATTCAAACAAATATCTATGTCATTGTTGTCTTGCACATCTACAGTATCTATACAGAAACTAACATTACCATTAATATCTATTGCATAAACCGTCACTGAATTTAACCCTATATCCTCACAATCAAAACACATTTTCTTTACGATAGAATCTTGAGAGAAACTCAACTCAAAAGGAGTACCACACATGTGTACTGTACTTGTATCATTAACCAAATCTTCAACATATATACATGCAGCTTCTGTATCTGGTTCTGGATCATCATCTATATTCCAAGGACCAAGACCAATTGTAGTTTTTTGACAAACAATTGTTGGTGCTTTATTATTTATTATAGAAACAGTCCGCGAAGTAGTTTCTGTATTGCCACATCCATTACTAAATGAATAGACAATATTGTGTGTTCCTTGAATAACTTCTTCATTTATAGTTGCTACAGGACCGAAACCTGTTAAGGTAATATCATATACTCCAGTAGATATGAAATCTTGGTCTAAATCTACTTGAATACTCCATGACAATAATTCAGGAGCGCAATCATCTGATGTCGCTGTAAAATTCAGAATACCTGTATCACAATCTGTAGAAACAATAGTATCCAATTCTGGTGTAATTACTATCGGATCTGGTTTCACAGTATTAGAAACTTTAATAATTTGAATATCTTCAAACTCAATAGGATCATCGTTTATATCCAATTGGCACCAATCTATAATAGTCCATTTTCTAACTATTTTGAAACAAACACTGTTTGGATCATTTATTAAAGGATAGATGTCGTCATGGAATCCAGCAGAAACCAAGTCACATGCATCGTCATTCCAAACTGGATATGCATATGGTGCTGGCAAATTGTCTGGATGGAAAGTATCATCATCGTCGCATGTAGTCAAAGTCACATCATAATCTAATGGCCAGCTAACTATATCACCTTTATCAAAAGGATAAGAATTGATAATAGTTATTGTCTGGGTTGCCATATCAGAACCATCTGAATCGCTTGCCGTAAATGTTCTCGTTATAGTCCCAGTTCCACAGGTGTTTATTGAAATTATTGAATCTTCCTGCGTCGTCACATCACAAGCATCATTATAGGTAAATTCTCCATATTGTGATAATGGAGTAAAGCTATCTCCGCATTCGATTGTAACATCTGGTAGGTTATCTACTTCTGGAGCATGCTTATCCTGTACTATTACATTTGCCATACAAGAATTGCTCAATCCCCCTACATCCCATACCTTCAACTCTACCATAATAGGCTCACCTAAGTCATCACATGTAAATAGAACTTTATCTGCAAACGGTCCATTATCATCAACTCTACGAATCATCATATCGTCCAATTGACAAGCATCATAACTGCCATCATCAACATTCATTGCATACAAATATCCTTCTCCATTTGAGTTTAATCCTACTATAGTATTTTGATCACAAATAGCAATAGGAGCGATGTCATCAATCACTGTTACTGTCATTTCACATTCTGCACTATTTCCTGCAGCATCCGTAGCTCTATATGTAATGACATATGGAGTAGGGCTATATGGGAAAGACACAACTCTTGAATCTCCATCTTCAATGATTGAAGTAATTTGAGTTATTGTTTGAATCGTAATTACATCTGAACATTCGTCTGAAACTATAGGCAATGGTAGAGAAAGTATTCCTTCACAATTGCCAACTACAGCAGAGATAGTAATATCATCCGGGCACTCAATAATCGGATCTTCAATATCTCTAATCTCAATATATTGATCATGCTTACGAGTAGTAGTCATAGAGCAATACCACTCCCAAGCTGTCCATGTTCTTTTTATTTTCTTTATTCCATTGATAAATCTAATATCATCTTCAAATGTCAATGCTGTATTACACAATTGATCAAAGTCAGGATATACATATTCACCATTGTAGGTTGGTACGCCAGTAATATCGATATCTGCTACACCATCCATATCTAAGTCATATGCATCACAATTAAGTGCTGTACCATCCATCATAATAAGATCATCAGGGAATACGATGTCTTTCAAATCAATTCTCTCTACAAAGATGGTCATCTCGCAGATTTCTGATTTGTTTCCTTGTGCATCTATGGCTTGATATTTTCTATAAATTTCAGCAGTATAGTCCTCACATTGTAATGGAGTGAATGTCTCATCCAACAAAATCACCTCTACAGGTGCTCCGCAATTGTCTTCTGCAAAAGGACCAGCAAATTCATCAACTTTATTACAAGAGATGAAAGCATCTTCGCATAAAATAGTTGGTTTCAACTTGTCTTCAACGAAGATTGTTCCCCAACATGCGTTTCCACTACATCCGTCAATTACTTTCGCTGATACAGTCATACCTATGTGCTCGGAAGTTAAAGTGGCATTTGGGATGACCTCTCCTGATTCTGTTGTTAACATTACACTGTACGCTTGACCAGGAAGTATTTCACTTGTCAAAATTAATTGAGGAGTTACTTGTACTTCACAATCTCCATCTAAAGATAAATTTGTATTTCCTATACATGACATTGCGCCACTTGATGTACCTATCGAAACGGTTATTACTCCAGGTACATTACATCCTTGATCTGCTGCGACAGAAACATCATAGTCCATATTTGGAGCTACAGAGCTCCAGTCAATTTCTATACATGTTGGACTCAATGTTGTAAATGACACACCCACTGGGACAGTCCATTCATAATCTACACTTGCATCTGGAACTCCAACACAATATACTTTTGACTCACCATCGCATAATGCTTGATCACCTGTGATGAATATATCTTCATACATCATGGCAGTCACATTGAAAGTTTCGATATCATCTGTATCTAAATTTCTAAATACAATATATCCATCTCTTCCATCTTCTCTAATCACAGAGAAAGTATACATACTCATTTCTGCATCTATTGGTATTTCATCCATTGTAGTAGTCTCTCCTGTGACTAGGTCTACTAGAGGTCCATCAGCTGGATCTGGAGAAGAGATATCATAATAATTTGCTTGATCAAACAAATACCAAGTCTCTCCAGCAGGTGCAGTAATTTTAAATACATCCTCGAATTGACCATTTGTACTGCTGGTAGCATTTTCCAAACATTCAGAACTTTCTATGCTTCCTTCAATCATCGATACTCTGGCAGGATCATGATCGTCTTCATCAAAATCTCTATTACTATCTACTTCATTATCAGTCTCTGAATCAGGGACACCTCCATTATCATTATTGTCTATATTATCAGGAGTAGAATCAATGTCCTTTGCACCTATTTCTATATTCTCACCATTCTTAGCTCCAATAATTTCTGCATAATTGACAAATGATCTAGGGCTTATATTAACATCTATTTTTAAAGTAATTTCAACACTTCTCTTTTGTCCTTTTGTCAACGGATTTTCTAATTCTACTGTAATGACAGCATCTCCATTAGGTAGTTCATTCCAATTGTCATCATTCAACTTCATGAATTCAGGAATATAGTCTATCACCTCAAATTTATAAACTGGTGCAGAACCTTGATTTATTACTTCAATATTGAATACTACATTTTCTCCAGCTCTTACGCCTTTCTTCGGTGTAGTCTTCATCAAAGCTAAATCGACATACCTTGTTTTAAAAACAACTACATCATGATCATCTTCATCTACAACTCCATGGTCATTCACTTGATTATCTGTGCTTGAGTAAATTTCACCTCCTTTATCATTATCAGAAATAGCATCTGGAGTACTATCAAAGTCTATAGATCCTGGATGATCTACTGGACTAGATTCTGAAATCTCAACGAAATCTAGAACTTCTTCACCAATAATACCTTTACCAACATCAAAATAGATGCAGTAATCTCTAACCTCACCTACTTCTAATATTTCAAGGTCTCTAAGGACAGCATTTCCATCAATTAGATCCCAATCAGAATTTAATGTAGTATTTAGATTTAATTCCTCTGGGAAATAATTCGTCAATTCGATCAAATCAGCGTCTACATTTCCTTGGTTATATACTTTAATGTCAAATTTCACTACATCATCAGAATAGTAATCTTTGTCATCGGATAACGTAATTTTGACTGCCAAATCAAATATTTTAGGCAAAGCTGGATCTTGATCATCTTCATCATCATTCCCATCTCCATTCAATTGATTATCTGTACTTGAAAAAGGAACACCTCCTTTATCATTGTCAAAAATAGCATCTGGAGTACTATCAACATCTATTGCTGGATCACCTGCCAAATTTAATGCTTGGCTAATCTCAGCAATGTTCATATAACTCGCTGCTTGAATATTTTCAACTTTTAATTTTAGTATTTTCGATACGTTCTTACCTGGTAGTAATTTTTGCTCAATTGTAGATGTTATTAACCCATTTTCAAGATCCCATCCATTGTTATTATCAGGATCAAAACTGAAACCTGTAGGTAAATAATCTGTAATTGTGAATGAAGAAGCTGAAACACCACCTTGGTTATAAACAGTAATTATAAAGATCATCTCTTCACCAACTTTGGCAAATTGATTTCCTACTATCTCTTTCTTTAATGCTAAATCAAATCCAGAAGGTGCACCTAATCCAATATCAAATGAATGATTTGTCTCACCAGTATTTACTTCTATAAAGGCTGAAGTAAGACATGATGTCTCACTAAACTCAGCATCACAATCAATATTGTCATCAGCTGCAGAACCAGAATTTGCAGTACAGATCGTATACTCCTTATTTTCTAGTGTGTAAAGTCCAGTATTCTCATCATAGATAGCATTATCAATACCTACATAATAAGTAATCCCAGGAAAGACTCCATCAAAGTTTCCATCTCCATCAGCATCAACATTTGATGCGTTGAAAGTATAAATACCATCATCATCAGTAATAGTGCTTCCTATCAAATTACATTCGCTGTCATATAGGTTCAATCCTACATTTCCAATTCCTTCTTCTCCTGGATCTTGAAGACCATTTCCATTAGTATCATTCCAAACATAATTTCCTATCTCGATACTTTCTATATTGCAAACACCAGTGATATCACCAAAGCCTGTAGCTTTACCAAAAACTGGAAAAGTCGTATGTGTGTATAATTCTATTGCACCAGTCTTACTTCCATCATCAGTACTATATCTGTGCAATCCACCTGAGTATGAATTGATTAGAGGATCATAAACTGTTGCTACTACTTCATTAGAACCAGGTAAAACAAATACAGATCCTAAAGCTGTCTCAGAGTGATAAGATGAATTAGTAGGCCAAAATTCAAATCCAAAAAACTCTCCACCTCCTGGACCTTGATCATTCCCTACTCCACTTCCTTCTCTTCCATTGATAGATCCATTATCTTCTAATATCCATTCAGCCTTTACTTCATCGTATCCTATAATTAACAAATCTGGAAATTGCTGGTCTAATCTATTCGTTGCGTCTTTGCAATATCTATGTCCTATTCTATCAGTCAATGACATCAATATTTCGCCAGATTCTGTAAAATCTAGATCTGTCAACCAATGGCTTGTATTCAGACTAGCTGGTTTAGTATCCTGCCAGTGTCCTTGAATATAGTTTGTTCTAAATATTTCTTGAGTAGCACCAGTTTCTGGGTCTAAGGTCATAATGACTGCTGATGAAACATTTTTATCTTTTGAAACTGAAGCAGTAACTGTACCTCCGACATATATTTTGCCTTCATTCCAGTGCAATGCAAAGATTCTATATTCTTCTGTTGGGTCAATATTTGCAGGTCTTGGCATTACAAATACATCCGTAGTTGTAGTTGATGGATTTTCTATATCGATTCCTACAACTAGTCCTTCGTCCAAAACTGCAGTATAAAGTTTGCCGCCATCAGGAGAAATTATAATTGAACCCAAACCAACTCTACCTACTTGCTGACCATATGTACAGTCTTTTACATTAGTAACAGTAAGGCCTGAAAGATTTTGTGGGATAAGAGAATTGACATCTACAAAAGCTGTAGTCTTCTTAGCTCCTGTCATTTCAGTCTTTAATATAGTGTAAGGCGTATATTTAAGCCCAGCATACTGCTTCACAAATGAAGCACTATATAATGCTTCTGAAATAGGATCGTGTACAATCCCCCAGATTGAACCTGTTTCACTTTTACTCGCGATTTTAGAAACGCTGGAAGTAGGTGTGAATCCATGTTCTACGCTTATTATAGTCTCCACAGCTGGATTTTCGTCCACAGCTCCTTGCACAAAACATGTCAACACCAAATCTGGATTGACACCACATGCAGAATTGCTTCTTGTCAATCCATAGTTTATCTCACAAGCTGGAGATTCTACAAATTGAACAGAAGATCTATTGTCCTCTCCTAATATAGAAGAGAAAAAAGAACTTGAACTTTCAAAAATCAAACGGTATGAATTTCCATTTGGTAAATTTTCGATTGAATATGTACCATTAATGTCAGACACACTTGATCCTACCTCATTGCCATCCGCATTATATGCTTTGACTAATACGTTGGATAATCCCACATCGGCATCTTTAAAAATACCATCATTGAGTTTGTCTTCAAATACAGTTCCGTTTATGGAATTATCTTCGGGGGTACATTGTCCCCATGCTGATTGGCTTATTGTCGCAACAAAAAGAATAAATAATGTGGTACGACTTAAAGCGAAGAAAGCACTATTTAGTGCGAACGTAAGTTTTCTCATTTTAGACCCTAATTAAACTTAACAATTATTAATAAATAATATTTGTTCTAAAGTCAATCTAGGTTGGTGTTTTCTTATACAAGGCTAAATGCCTCACTCTTAGGTATTTAAATAAAATACGCTATTAATATTGCTTATTTTACACATTACCTAATATGCAAATATATAAAATCTTTGTAAAGATGCTAGTACATATTACGATTTTATTTAATTTGTAATGTTCGCTACCTCCACTATCTAGGTTTATTGTTTTTACACAATAGAGTTAAATTGCTGATGAATAGCATATTGAGAGATTACTATTTCTATTCAAAAAGTCTATAAATCAAGAAATACACAGGATACAGAGTTATGTGTTGATTTTAACCGCAAAGTAGATCTCAAAGGAAACACAAAGGATTCACAAAGTTATATGTTGACAATAGCTTGTCGACTCTAAAATGATATGAGTAATGTATTGGATAAAATTAGAAACCGATCTTAGAATATGCATTATACAATTGATCGACATACTTCACATCGTAGAATGGGTCATTGTCAGTATCCACAAGCTCCTCTAACATCACGGGACGATATTGTTCATTGCTTGAAAAAACTTTAGGATTATGTTTTCCTAGATACATTGAAAACACGGCAGTTACAGATAATATTGAAATTAAAATTGCAGCGACGGAGATATTACGATAAGCAAGCAATCTGCGTTTCGCCTTTTTGGCTTTTAACTTACTTCTCAACGATTCCCACGCTTCGGGCCTAGGAGTCATGGTGTGTCCTTCAGCCAACTTTTTTATTTTATTCATGTCTTGCTCACTCATGATATCATTGATTGATTAAACCCTTTTTTTTTGACTAATTCTCGCATTCTTTTTTTGGCAAGAATCAGTTGTGATTTTGATGTATTGATACTGATACTCAATAATTCGGCGATTTCTCTGTGCTTATAGCCTTCGATTACATACATATTGAAGATCGTTCTGTAGCCAGGAGGCAGCTCATCTAATAATGTTAACAAATCTTCATAAGCCATATCATCGACTATAGAAGCATCATCCGCCTTATCTACTTCACTAAGCTCCAAAGTCATATACAATTTGTTCTTTTTTCTAATTTGCATCAACGCCTCATTAACAAGTATTCTCTTCATCCAACCTTCGAAACTTCCTTCTCCTTTGAACTTACCAATATTGTCAAAAATCTTAAAAAAGCCCATCACCATGACATCTTCCGCTGACTCTATATTCTTCATATACCTCATCGCCATACTCATAAAAAGAGGTGAATATATATCATACAGTTGCTTTTGAGCTTTTGGATCACTCTTTCTGCATTGTTCCACGATATGTATTAGGCGTTCTTTCAAAGTGGTAATAGTTGCTTTTCTTAATAATTAGATGTAGGTAATATGGATTTTGGTGTGTTAAGGTAGAAATTCATTGTTGATTTTTTTCATTTGATAATTTGTATAGAAATTTAAATTACACAAAATTTAATTCTATAATCGAAAAAAATAATAAATACTCGATTAGGAAATCATATTTTATAATTTCGAGGAATGTTTTTCAACTAAGCTTGCCTTATCAGGCTGATTTTCCTTTTTGCATTGCCCAAAAAGGAAAGCAAAAACCGAGGGGAACGACTGATCTCAAAGAGTGGCGACGATAGTCGACAAAGGAGAGAACGCATAAGCTATGGGAAGCAAGAATACAGCATTATTATCCACCCATCACTTACGTGTTCCTTCTCTTATCAACTATCGCTGCTACATCTGCGATGATCGGTCAGTCCCTCAGCCCACAATAGCCGCCTTTACTAAGCTGCCTAAATGTTGACCTTTTAATGAACTACCTCGATGCAAGCATACGAGGTATCACTATGTACATTTCATAATGACGTTTTATTGTTAATTTGATAATTTTTATTTCAATCTAGCTTTCGCCTTGTGACTGAACATTCTCAATGCAATTGAGTTAAGTACGACAGTACTTCAAGTGAAGGAATGCGTTAGCAACGTGCAGATATGATATTGCCTCTTTTGCCTCCCATCGCTTACGCGTTCCTTCTCTTAGCAGCTATCGTATGTCCACCCACCGCTTACGCGTTCCTTCTCTTAGCAGCTATCGTATGTCCACCCACCGCTCGCGTTCCTTCTCTTAGCAGCTATCGTATGTCCACCCACCGCTTACGCGTTCCTTCTCTTAGCAGCTATCGTATGTCCACCCACCGCGTTCCTTCTCTTAGCAGCTATCGCTGCTACATCTTCGATGATCGTTCAGTCTCATCTGCGATGATCACTCAGTCCCCCAGTCATGGCTATGCTTCTTTTTATTCAGATTTAGTCCAATCTAAAATGCCAACAAAATAGAAAAGACAAACCGAAATGCACACATATCACACGCACAAAGG
>Ga0256847_1000594_pt1 | contig 22012 bp, 21 predicted proteins | sample TeddybearmetaG_FD_189099 | JGI IMG/M metagenome (GOLD analysis project Ga0256847, IMG submission 189099) | Hydrothermal vent microbial communities from East Pacific Rise, Pacific Ocean - Teddybear | ecosystem: Environmental > Aquatic > Marine > Hydrothermal vents | place: Pacific Ocean: East... | reverse complement strand
AGAAGCTGGGCCAAGGGCAAGTGAGCCTAGCTGCAATCTGAGTGTACTATTCACTGTCCATTCAGAGCTGTTCATTCATATGGATAGTGTGATGAAGAAAATTGCTGTCTCTCTGGCCTTTGGTGCCCTGCTAGTCGTGGCTTTGCCGATGACGGCGCAGGCGCAGCTAGGTAATTCGTTTACGGCTGATGAGGCCCGCAACGCCCGGGATAAAGGCGATGTCGTTCCTTTGCGAGACATTTTCCGCAAGCTGAAGCAGCAATATGGTGGATATCAAATTGACGCCAACCTGTTTAATCGTGCAGGCGGTCAAGTCTATGTTATTGATTGGATGACAGGAAAAGGCGAACGCGTTCGCTTTACAGTCAATGCAAAGTCTGGACGTGTGCTCTCTTAGGGCTAGGATGGTGATATGAGAATTCTTGTTGTTGAAGACGAAGCGGATCTACGCCGCCAACTCGCTGATGCGCTGACCCATGCAGGTTACGCGGTTGATCTGGCTGCAGATGGTGAGGATGGTCACTTTCTGGGTGATACCGAGCCGTATGATGCCGTGATCCTCGATCTTGGCTTGCCCAAGATGGACGGGGTGACGATTCTCGAGCGTTGGCGTGAAGACGGTAAAACATTCCCGGTGATGATTCTTACCGCGCGGGATCGTTGGAGCGAAAAAGTTGCCGGGTTTGATGCTGGCGCTGATGATTATGTGACCAAGCCATTCTACACTGAAGAAGTTCTGGCGCGGCTGCGGGCTCTGTTACGCCGAGCCGCTGGCCACGCTGTTGCAGCGATTGAAGCCGGAGCTTTGCGATTGGATACGCGGGCTGCGCGGGCAACTGTTGACGGTGACCCGATCAAGCTGACAGCGCATGAGTATAAAGTTTTGAGCTACCTGATCCATCATCAGGGGCGGGTGATCCCGCGGACTGAACTGGTCGAGCATATTTATGATCAGGACTTTGACCGCGATTCAAACACGATTGAGGTCTTCATCGGGCGGTTGCGCAAGAAGATCGGTACTGAGCGCATTCAGACCGAACGCGGTTTGGGCTATCGGCTGGTCGTGCCGGAAGACGAACGCACGCGCACTGTCGTTTAAGTCAGGATCAGGTTAGGCCGGACGTATGGACGAGCCGCAGGTTTCAACACGACGTTTAGGGCAGCTATCGCTAGCGCGGCGTATCCTGATCGGGGCGCTGATCTGGAGTGTGTTGATTGTTGTCGGCGGCGTGATCGCGATGTCGGCTGCTTATCGTGCGCAGACATTGAGTGTTCTGGATGACGAGCTTGATTCAACTCTGGTGACTTTGGCCCGTGCGATTGTGCCGCTTTCAGACGGCAGTGGCCGTATAGAAGACATCCCTGAAAAACTTCCGAGTGATGCGCGATATGAAACGCCGCTATCTGGCAAATATTGGGTCATCATCGCCGTCGATGGTGAGGGCAAGATTGGCGACGATATCCGCCCTCGCAGTGTGTGGGACGGTGCCCCGCCGCTTCCTGCTGAGATGGCGACAGAAGCGCTTGCGCAAACGGGCGCGGTTATTCGTGGCAATGATATTGGTCCGGCGGGCGAGCCGATAAGGATTGCTGTACAGGCGATCACAATTGCCAATCGCGCCAATCCCATACTGCTTGTAGCCGCCTCTGATCGGACGCAAACCGATGAAGGCGCTAATCGATTGCGGACAATCTTGTTGATTGCGATGGGCGCACTGGCAACGGGAACCCTGCTGGCGATGGCATTTGGGCTGCGCTATGCGCTGCGACCACTGGCCCGGATTCAGTCTGATATTGCTGATGTTCGGGATGGCCGCCGGGCGCAACTGGCGGGTGACTATCCAACAGAAGTTCAACCGCTCAGCGAAGAGCTAAACAAGCTACTTGAGCATAACCGAGATGTCGTTTCCCGAGCGCGAACGCATGTTGGCAATCTCGCTCATGCTCTCAAGACGCCGCTTGCCGTCTTGCGAAATGAAGCGAGCGGCGATTCGCAGCTTGATCAGGTTGTACGCCGCCAAACTGAGTCGATGCGAGCGAATGTCGATCACTATTTGAAGCGCGCCCAAGCTGCAGCTCGCGCCGAGACACTTGGGGTGCGAACGCAAGTTGCTGGGGCGGTTAGCGGTCTTGTGCGGATGATGAACAAGCTGTTTTCCCGAGATGGGAAGTCGGTTAGCATGACCATTCCTGACGATCTTTATGTTCGAGCAGAACAGCAAGATCTGGAGGAAGTGCTCGGTAATCTGATCGACAATGCCTGCAAATGGGCGCGAGCCGAAATTCAGGTCAGCGCAGAACCCGGCGAGAATGGCTTGATCTTGATACATGTCGACGATGACGGCAAAGGCCTGTCCCCCGAAGAACGAGAGCAAGCCATCAAACGCGGCGTTCGATTAGACGAAACCGCGCCTGGGTCAGGTCTTGGGCTAGCCATTGTGACAGATATTGCCAGCATGAATGGCGGCGGTCTGGTGCTCTCTGAAAGCCCTTTGGGCGGACTCCGCGCGAGCCTGTCTTTGCGCCGCGCGAACTGATCGCACTTGCCGCACTGGCGCGTGTCGCTGCACGGATGTATATGACTTTCCATGAGAGCAAGAACAAAACGATTATACGCTGTAGGACTAGCATCGCTTTTGGTGCTATCAGCTGCAGCATTGGCATTCGTCGCTTTGGGGCAGCACGCTGACTTGTTTTATACACCGCAATTACTAGTCGAGCGCGGCATGCCAGATTCTGAACAACGCGTGCGCGTCGGTGGATATGTTGAGGTTGGTTCGCTCAGATACGGTGTCGGCGCGGAGCAGCGCTTTGAGATCGTTGATGGTTCTGGTGAAAGCGTTTCGGTTTCTTATACAGGAATTACACCTGACCTTTTCCGTGAAGGTGAGGGCGTAATAGCGACGGGACGGTTTGACGGCACGTCGGGGATATTTGTGGCTGAAGAAATTCTTGCCAAGCATGATGAAAATTACCAGCCACGAGAGTTGGAGGGTATGGAAGTACCGTCAGCGGCTTCATAACCTACTGCGATGATCACGCCATTGCGATCATTGTTTGACTGGCGCTAGCTGGGTGCGCCACCTATCTGCCTATCAGACCGATGGAGAAAAGCAGATGGCAAGCCAGAAAATCGAATTTCAGAATGCATCAGGCGAACGCTTGTCCGGTGTTTTGGATATTCCAGAAGGCGGCGCATCCGCTTGGGCCATTTTTGCACATTGTTTTACCTGCTCAAAAGTCAGTCTTGCGGCGAGCCGTATCTCGCGGGCGTTAACCCGGCATGGCATTGGTGTGCTGCGTTTCGATTTCACTGGGTTGGGCGAGTCGGATGGTGATTTCTCCGAAACCGGATTTTCCAGCAATGTCGAAGACTTGATCTCTGCAGCGGCATGGATGCGCGCGCAGGACCGAAACGTGCAGTTACTGGTTGGCCATTCGCTTGGCGGCGCTGCCGTGATTGTTGCCGCACAGAAGCTTGATGATGTGAAGGCTGTTGCGACACTTGGCGCGCCCTCCGATGCCGACCATGTGATTGCTCAATTTGATCAACATATTCCCGAAATCACGGCCAAAGGCGAAGCCTCGGTAAATCTTGCTGGGCGACCGTTTGTCTTGCGAAAATCATTTCTAGCGGATGTTAAAGGGGCGAAGGTTCGTGAGGCTGTTTCGGCTTTGAAGCGGCCCCTCCTGATCATGCATTCACCAGTTGATGAGATCGTTGGCATCGATAATGCGACAGAATTGTTCGTCGCCGCACGCCACCCGAAAAGCTTTGTCAGTCTGGATGGCTCGCCACATCTGTTGACTAGGGCTGAAGATGCAGACTTTGTTGCTGATCTCATCGCAAGCTGGTCGAAGCGATATCTTGAACTGGACGAACGAACAGACGATGCACCTGCGCAGACGCATGATGTTATCGTGCGAGAAACCGGTGACGCCGGGCCTTATCAGAATGAGATTTTCGTGGATGGGGTGCGATATCTGGCAGACGAGCCGGTCTCCGTTGGCGGCGCTGGAACCGGGCCTGATCCATATGCTTGGGTCACTGCGGGTTTGGGCGCATGTACGTCGATGACGCTGCGTATGTATGCCCAGCGAAAAGGCTGGCCGCTAGAGCGTGTTACCGTCAATTTGATGCACGAAAAACGCCATCCTGCAGACTGCGCTGACTGTGGTCCGAAAGACAGGATCGATACATTTACTCGAGAGATTTTGATTGAAGGCGATTTGAGCGACGAGCAGCGTGAGCGCCTACTCGAAATCGCAGATCGTTGCCCGGTCCATCGAACATTGGAATCAACAGCTGTGATTGAGACGCGCGCCGCCTTACAATCGGCTTAATGATCTTTAATGAGTGTGAGACTGTTACTTTCGTAATAGAAGGTACAGATAAGAAGTTTGAATTGTCTTGGAGGCACAGAACGCTATGAAATTGTTTGGCATTTCCCGCAATGCACTGGTTGCAGGTTTAATTGGTGCAGGCGCTATGGGCGTCGTATTTGCAGGACCAACTGTTCTTGAAGCTGAAGCCAGGCCTGTCGTCATCGAAGCCCCACTTGGCGCACCGATAAGCTTTGCAGATTTGATCGAACAAGTTAGCCCGGCTGTGGTCAGCGTGAATGTTGTTTCCGAACAAGAAGTTAGTGATCTTTCCGATTTTGAGAATTTCCTAGACCGCTTTCGTGGTGGTCCAAATCCCGAAGATGACGGTGAAGATGATGACGATAGCCCAACCCGTGAGGCGCGGTCGCTGGGATCAGGTTTCTTTATTTCGGCTGAGGGCCACATCGTTACCAATAATCACGTTGTAGAAGGCGCGACCGAAATTCAGGTTGTGCTGGAAGACGGCCGCGAGCTTGACGCAGTGCTGGTTGGCCGCGATTCACAGACAGATCTGGCCGTCATCAAGGTGGTTGAGCCGGGAACATTCACCTATGTTGAGTTTGGCTCATCGGCGCGGATGCGACGCGGCGATTGGGTCGTCGCGCTGGGTAATCCATTCGGTCTTGGCGGTACAGCTACAACTGGCATTGTATCGGCCATCGGCAAGCCGGGTGACCGTAGCCGATCGAGCACCTATACTGACTTCTTGCAAATCGATGCGGCGATTAACCGGGGAAATTCCGGTGGCCCAACCTTTGATCTGCAGGGCCGCGTGATCGGTGTGAACAGCATGATCCTGTCGCCGACCGGTGGGTCGGTCGGGATCGGTTTTGCAATCCCATCTGATCTGGCCAAATCAATTACTGACACAATCATTACTAACGGCCGGGTTTCGCGCGGTTGGCTCGGTGTCACGATACAGGATTTGACCGACGATATGGCCGAAGCGCGGGGTATCCCCGATGCAGTTGGCGCGATTGTCTCGCAAGTGACGGATGAAAGCCCGGCTGAGAAATCAGGTATGAAGCGCGGTGATATCATTGTTCGGGTCAACGGTGTTTCAGTGACCAACGCAACGACGACAACCCGTATCGTTGGCGCATTGCTGGCGGGCTCAACCAATGAGTTCGTGGTTCTGCGCGACGGGCGCCGAACCAATATTTCCGTCAAAGTCGGCGAGCGCCCCGAGAATCCAAATGCAGCGCTTGAGGGCGGTGATCAGGAAGAGCCCGACGAAGATCTTGAGGCCGAAGAGGCACCGCTAGGCGTTTCACTGCGTCCGCTGGATAAGGCGGCGCGTGATAGTATGAACATCGATGATGCTGAGTCTGGTATGATCATTCAATCTGTTGATCGCGATAGCCCCCTTCGTGAGCTCGGCATTCGTCCGGGCGTGGTCATCCTTGATGTCAACGGTACGCCGTTGAAGACGGTGAGCGATCTCGAAGATGCGATTGCTGGTGCAAAAGCGCAGGGGCGCGAAAAAATTCTGATGGCGGTGCGTAGCGGCAAGCAAACGCTGTTCGTTCCGGTTGATATTTCTGGGGAAGAGTAAACCCAAACAAGGAGGTCGCGATGCGCGTTCTGGTAATAGAAGATGACCGTGAGCATGCTGAGTTCATCGAGAAAGTTCTCGGTGAAGCTGGACATGAGGTTGAAACCGCTGGTGACGGCGCATGTGGTCTGGTCAGGGCGCGAGAGAATGACTTCGATGCTCTGGTCGTTGATCGCATGTTGCCGAAAAAGCCGGGCCTTCAATTGGTCGAAGAGTTCCGTAATGGCGGTGGCACGACGCCGGCGCTGTTCCTGTCCGCTCTGACCGATGTTGACCATCGGGTTGAGGGTTTGAACGTTGGCGCCGATGACTATCTCGCCAAACCGTTCGCGCCGGAAGAGCTTGTGGCTCGCGTCGAAGCACTTGGCCGCCGCCAAACTCAAGACGAGCCGCCCGTGACAAAGCTTAAGGTTGGCGCGCTTGAAATGGACTTGCTGTCACGCAAAGTGAACCGCGGCGAGACCCGGATTGATCTACAGCCTCGCGAGTTCAAACTACTCGAATTTCTGATGCGTCATGCCGGTCAGACGGTGACGCGCACAATGTTGTTGGAGAAAGTCTGGAACTATCACTTCGACCCCCAGACCAACGTGATTGACGTACATATCTCGCGATTGCGTGCGAAGATCGACAAGGAATTTGATCAGCAGCTCTTGCAGACCGTTCGTGGTGCGGGGTACTGCCTACAGGCATGAAGTCTGGCCCATTCTCATTTGTCCGAACGACGACGTTTCGTCTCGCACTAGTCTATACAATCCTGTTCGCGCTGTTTTCAGCCGCGCTGCTCGCCTATTTGTTTCAAGCCACGGTTGGTGCGATGCGGGTCGAAGCGAAAACGCGGCTGGAAGCTGAGTTCCGCACACTTGCCGTGGCGTGGAATACCGGCGGACCGCTGCGTTTGGAACAATCATTGCTCGAGCGTTCGCTCGTGCAAGTGCGCGAGTTTACCTATCAATTGGAGACCGCCGAAGGCCGGGTAATCGTTGGTGATATGCCGCATATGCCGGTCGAGTCACCCGAAGAGATTGGCGATGTTCGCAGCATCGCCTTTGAAATCGAGCGCCCCTTGTCGAACGGACCGCCAGTTATTTTGTCGATTGAAGGGCGTATCACCCGTTTGAGAGATCACAGCGTTCTGCTGGTTGGGATCAAAATGGACGAACGCAAACGGCTGGTTGGGCGCATCACCCAAGCCGTCGCAACCGCTGCGCCAATCGGTGTTCTACTGGCGCTGCTCGGCGGGATTTTCAGCGCGCGATACGCGGCCGGGCGCGCCGAAGCTTTGACCCGAACCGCCGAAGCCGTGATGGCAGGGGATCTGTCGCAGCGCGCTGAAGTGCGCGGCTCAGGGGACGAGTTTGACCGGCTCGCCGAGCGCTTGAACGCGATGCTCAGCAAGATTGAAACGCTGATGGAGACAACCCGTCATGCGGGCGATTCCATCGCGCATGATTTGCGCTCTCCCTTGTCGCGATTGCGCAACCGCCTTGAGGCGTCTTTGCGCGGTCCGATTGACGAGGTTACGGCCCGCGATACGCTGAGCCAGACTGTTGATGAGGTTGACGAAGTTCTTGCCACCTTCAATGCCATATTGCGGCTGTCGCGTGTGAACGCTGGCGCCGAGGGCAAGCTCCTGCCGCTCGACCTGAGTGAGCTTGCCGATGAGATGGCCGAACTGTTTGAACCGGCGTGCGAGGATGCAGGCGTATCCTTCACGTCTAAAATCGGCGCGCACCTGAATGTTCTGGGAGATCGCGCACTGCTCGCGCAAGCGATGGCAAACGTCCTCGATAATGCGGTTAAATATACCCCCACTGGCGGCAAGATTTCATTCTCCGCCCAGCGCCGCGATGGCACAATCGAAATCGCTGTCGAAGACACCGGGCCGGGTATTCCAGACGATGATTTTGAACGCGTGAAGGAACGTTTCGTGCGTTTGGACAAGGCGCGCACGATGGCTGGCTCTGGGCTCGGCTTGGCGTTGGTCGAGGCGGTTGCTGAGCTGCACAGCGGTGAGCTTGTCCTGTCAGCTGGCAACGGCAAGGGCAACACACCCGGATTGCGGGTCACGTTGATCTTGCCGCGCGAGAAGTGATCTCGATGGGGGGATTGCTCAGGGCCATCTCGAACGATCCGATTGCCGCAATCAAAGCGGCGGCGGCGCACGCGCCATATCTTGCGCGATTAAACGCCAAATTCTCCGATGATCTCACCAGTCATGGCGCCGAAGGCTTGTTTCAGCACGCGATTGAGCGCTGTAAATCCCTGCCTGCTGACACCGATACAGCTGAAGCGATGTGTGTCCTGCGCCGTGCCAAATCGCGCGCGCATCTGGCCATTGCCGCGCTCGATCTTTCCCAATCAGACACGCTTGAAGACACAACCCGGCGGATTACCGATTTTGCCGATGCGAGCGTAGGCGCCGCCTTACGCGTCGCTCTGGCAAGGGTTGGCTTGGTGCAAGACGGCCTGTTCATGGCCGCGCTTGGCAAGATGGGGGCAGGCGAGCTCAACTATTCCAGCGATATTGATATGGCGGTCTTCTACGATGCCGATCTGTTCAAGGGCGGCCCGCGAGAGCCTGCCGATGCGGCTATCCGCGTGACCCAAGAAACCATGCGCATGCTCAACGAAGCAACAACGGATGGCTACGTCTTCCGAACCGACCTGCGCCTGCGCCCTGATCCAAGTTCGACGCCGCTCGCGATTTCTACCCGCCGGGCTGAGCTTTATTATGAAAGCGTCGGCCAGAACTGGGAGCGTATGGTCTGGATCAAAGGACGCCCAGCGGCTGGCGACCTCAGCACTGGCGAAGCTTTCTTGAGGATGCTGGAGGCGTTTGTGTGGCGTCGTCACCTCGATTATTGGGCGATTGGCGACGTGCAGGCGATCAAGAACATGATCAATGCCAAGGGCGGCGACCAATCTCTGCATGATGTGGCGTGCGATGTGAAACTGGGCGTTGGCGGCATTCGTGAGATCGAGTTCTTTGTGCAAACCCAGCAAATCATTCTTGGCGGCCGCAACCCTGAGCTACGTGTGCGCGGAACTTTGGAAGGCCTGCAGAAACTGGTCGACCTCGGTGTGGTTGGGCAAGATGTGGCAAGTGATCTGACTGCGGCTTACAAAACCCTGCGCGCGGTTGAGCATCGCATTCAAATGCTCGACGACCAGCAGACCCACATACTACCGACCGACGAAGACCGCCGCGCTGCTGTTGCTGCGCTCTGCGGTGAAAGCTCGCTTGAAGCCTTTGATTTGGCGATTGCCGAAACGCGAGGTCTCGTCCATCGCCATTATAATAATCTATTTGCTGAGGAGGCGCGCAAACGGCAGGCTCCCATTCAGGGTAATTTGGTGTTCACGGGGGTCGACGACGATCCCGGCACGCTCAAAACGCTGACCGGTCTTGGTTTCAAAGACCCATCGCGCGTAATCGGTTCGGTCCGCCAATGGCACCGGGCCCGAACACCAGCAACCCGAACCCCACGTGGCCGCGAGCTACTCACTGCGTTGTTGCCTGATCTATTGTCAGCCATGGCCAAGACTGGGGAAGCCGATCAAGCCTTTGCACGCTTCGCAACTTTCTTTGAAGGCTTGCGCGCTGGGGTTCAAACCCTGTCAATGTTGGCGGCTGAGCACGAGTTGATGGAAGACTTGGTTGCGACTTTGGCGCTCGCCCCCCGGATTGGACTGACGCTGGCACGGCGTCCAAACCTGCTCGAAGCTTTGCTTTCAGTCTCGGATCGAAAGGCGGTACCGGAAGTTACCGATGAACCTGATTTCGAAACCGCGATAGACCGGGTTCGCCATTGGCATGGCGAGCAGGCTTTTCTGATTGGTCATAGCCTCTTGCATGGCCGGCTCGCAGCGCGTGATGCCGCCGAAGAATGGACCAAGCTTGCTGAGCTGTCTCTGAAACTGATGGCACAGGTGGCGGAAGCCGAAACCAAGCGGCGCTACGGCGACGCCCCGGGTGTCTGGTTGATTGCTGCTTTGGGCAAACTGGGCGGATGCGATATGACGGCAGGCTCAGACATGGACCTGTTAGTGATCTACGAACCAAATGAGCCGGGTGAGGGGCAAAGCTGGTTCACCCGCTTCACTCAGCGCCTGATAACCGCCCTGTCGACGGAGACGGCGCAGGGCAGCCTGTATGAAGTCGACATGCGCCTGCGCCCCTCTGGCCGCGCTGGTCCTGTGGCGACCTCGCTCGCGGCGTTTGAGCGCTATCACAAGACAGATGCCTGGACCTGGGAACATATGGCACTGACCCGGCTTCGACCGATCACTGGCGACGCAAATCTCGGCGCGCGGGTCACCGCGATCGCCCATGATATTATCGTTAGCGGCGACCCACAGCAGCGCACAGCCGACATTCTCGACATGCGCCAGCGCTTGCTCCGAGACAAGCCCGCCAGCGGTCCATGGGATTTGAAAATGCGGCATGGCGGCTTGCTTGACCTGGAATTTATTGTTCAGCAGGCATTGCTGACCGCAGGCTCGGAAACCGCGCTGCATCCGCAATTACCTGCCGCTATCAATGCCCTGCATAATCAGGGTCACTTCACCGATGCTGAGAGCGAAACCCTGTTCGATGGCTATCGCTTCTTGCAAGCTCTGCAACAGGTTCAACGGCTCGCGCTGGGAGCCGGATCAGACGCGAATCTGATCTCTTCTGGTCTGGCAGATCGGTTCTGCCGCGCAACTGGCATGAAGGACTTTACCCAGCTGGAACAAAAGCTCGAACGCGTTTGCGCAAGTATCGCTGCGCTTCGGGGGGAAAGGATTGGCCTGCTCACCGTATAAAAGAGATTTTGATGCTACCGCTTGAAACTATGGCGGGAGCGATGAATTCATGCCAGACTTGAACCTGATAGGAGTACCAACATGTCTGATAACGAACCTACATTTTCCCGCCGCAAATTCGGTCAATATGTGTTGGCGGCTGGCGGTGTTTCCATAATCGGCGTCAGTGCTTGCGCGCAACCTGTATCGACAAAAGGCACTGAAATTGTGGTTTACAAAACGGCCTCATGCGGATGTTGTAATCAATGGGTCACCTACATGCGCGCTGCGGGCTATGAGGTCACTACTCACAACACAGAGACACTCGGTCAATACAAAGCCTCGGTAGGTGTTCCGGCGCATTTGCAGTCGTGCCATACAGCGATAATTGATGGCTATGTTATTGAGGGGCATGTGCCCGTGAGGGAAATTGAACGGTTGTTGCTCGAAAAACCAGATGCGGTTGGTTTGAGTGTACCCGGCATGGTCTCTGGTTCGCCCGGTATGGAGAACGGCCGCTTTGATCCTTATGATGTGATCTTGTTTGCTGAGCATGGAAACGACACAGTCTACGCGAGCTATTGAGACTGCCTTTCGCCCAGATCAAATCACTTAACTCAAGAAACTTGGCGCCCTAGCGACGGAAAGCTGATCGGCGCACGTTCTATCTAAAGGTTGGATAAAAAAGGACCTATAAAATGAAGAAAATTACAATTGCTGCGCTCCTCACCGTAACTGCTGGAACTTTGGCGTTTTCCGCCACAGCTGACCATCATGGCGAGAAAATGGCTCGTCACGGCGAGATGATGCTTGAGAAGGTTGATCTGAACGGCGATGGCAACATCACCAAGGACGAGATCACTGCGAGCCATGCTGAGCGTTTTGCCAGTGCCGATACGAATGGCGATGGCGCCGTCAGCTCCGAAGAGTTTACCGCCCACCACGAAGCCAAACGCGCCGAACGCCGCGCGCGCCGCCAAGAACGCATGTTCTCGCGCATCGACACCAATGGTGACGGCGCGATCTCTGGCGAAGAACATGCCGCTCATGCGGCTGAGCGGATGGAGCGTCGTTTTGAGAAGGTCGATACTGATGGCGACGGTGTGATCACCGCAACTGAACGCGAGGCGGCCAAGGCCACGCGTATGCAGCGCCGCCATCATGGGCGCCGCGCAGACCAGCAATAGGTCGCGCGATGACCGGGGCCGAAGGCTGATGACCTCCCCTCTCGCCTTCGGCTACCGGTTCGCTAGACTGCAGGGGTGGCAGGAATCAGTGACCTTGATGATATCACCCGCGCAGCAGCGGGCGACCGGGCGGCGCAGGCGGCTCTGGTCAACCGCAACATGCCGATCGTGTTTCGGGTTGCCTATCGCATGCTCGGGGACCGCGCCGAGGCCGAAGACATTACCCAAGAGACCTTCTTGCGCGCTTGGAAAATTTTGCCTGACTGGCAGCCCAAGGCCAAGTTCTCAACTTGGGCCTGCACTGTCGCGCTCAATCTCTGCCGCGACCGGCTCCGCAAGAAGAAGCCGATCCTCATGGACGAGCTGCCGGAGCGCGTCGATCCCGAGCTGCAACCCGATCAAGCCTTGGCCTCGGCTCAGGCGCTGGCTTGCATTGAAGCCAAAATCGCCGCCCTGCCTGACCGGCAAAGAGAAGCGCTCAGTCTTTGCGCGCTGGAAGGACTGGGCAATATTGAAGCGGCAGACGCAATGGGTGTAAGTGTTCACGCATTGGAAAGCCTACTCGCGCGGGCGCGGCGAACGCTGCGGACGACGCTGAAACAGGAGTTGGAAGAATGACCCGGTCTGGGCTGACAGTTGAACGCGTACTCGATCTGATCGAGGCTTACGGCGCTGAACCCGGCGCTTGGCCCGAGCATGAGCGCGGTGCAGCGCAGGCCGTGATCGACGCGCAACCTGAGACGTTCGCTGCGTCCTTGAACAATGCGCGGGTCTTGGATACCGCCTTGGCGCGCGAAATCGTTCCAGAGCCGGTAAGCGATCTCGCCGCGGCGATCCTCAAACACGCCCCAACTGCGCCTGCAACGCGGGCCAACGGGCTTGTCTGGCTGCGAGCTATCGTCTTCCCCCAAGGCACGCGTTGGCCAGCCAGCGCGGCGCTAGCCAGCCTCGCCATGGGAATTGCGGGCGGCTACGCCTATGCCTCAACCGGGGCTTTACCCTATGATCAGGCCGACGCGGCCTATTATGCGGCGTTTGGCTATGACACTGATACAGACTGGGTGAGCGCAGAGGGGCAGGAATGACTGAAACACCGGGTTCTCGCTTGCCGATCTGGCTGGTTGTGTCCTTGATTGTGAATGCGCTGCTTATTGGCCTGCTGATTGGCGGCGGGCTGGGCAAGCGTAATTCTGGGCCGTCTGCGCACCCCGGCGGGGGTGAGATGGAACTCGCGCGCGGGATGGAAAGTGTTGTCGAGGGTGAAGACCGCGCCGCCATGCGCCAAACCCTTCGCGCCGCGTTCGAGCGATCCCGTGGTGAGCGCCGCGAGTTACGCCAAGCCCGGCGTGATCTTGGCCAATTACTTGGCGCTGAACCCTATGACCGCGAGGCGGTTCTGGCTGGGTTTGCCCGTATGCGCGCCGCTGATGGCGAGATGAAAGCCGGCTTGCATGATGAGCTTGCCATTCAACTCGAAAAACTCAGCGTCGAGCAACGCCGCGCTATGCTTCGCTTTGTTGAGAACAATGCCAGACATCCGCGCCGACATGATCAGCGCCGCCCGATGCGCCGCCAGCGCAGGGACAGCCCGCTGCCACCATCGGAAGACTAATCGCGCGACTTATGCGCCAGCGCCCCGGCATTGGCCTCCCAGTTCTGACCGTCAAACCGATTGATCGTCACGTCAATCTGCGCCCAATCATCCAGACACCGATACGTCACCGCATACCCATCCGGGTTAGACCGCGGCACGTAGAACGCCTTCACCCCGCACGTCTGGCAGAACAGATGCCGCGCTGCTCCTGTATTGAACCTGTATTCAGTGAGTTTATCCTCGCCTGACACCAGCCGGAACCGCGAAGCCGGAACGATGACGTGAATATTCCCGCTCATCGCGCAGATCGAGCAATTACAGTCCTCAACCTCAATCGCCGGCGGCAAATCCACTTCAAACCGTACCGCCCGGCAATGGCACCCGCCCGAATGTGTCTTTAGCTCTGTCATCTCTTGGCTATAACAGAGCATGACCTTGCCGCAACGCATCCTCGTCCTGACCGGTTCCGGCATCTCTGCTGAAAGCGGCATCTCGACCTATCGCGGCGGCGCAGATGGCGACAAGGGCCTGTGGTCTGAAGTCGACTTTCAGAAATACGCCTCGCCTGAAGGCTTTGCTGAAGACCCCGAAGGTGTGCAGGATTTCTACAATATCCGCCGCGCGCAAATCCGCACCGTAGAGCCCAATCCGGCGCACTACGCGCTAGCCCGCCTGCAAGATCATTTGAGCGGGCAGGGCGGTAGCCTCACTCTCGTCACCCAGAATGTCGACGACCTACACGAGCGCGCCGGGGCGCAGACCCTGCATATGCACGGCGAGATTCTCAAAGGCTTTTGTGATGCCTGCGATAGCGACCGCTTCACCGTCAAAGCCAACCTGACCACGACAGACAAATGCCAGACCTGCGGGCAAGCGGGCCGGGTTCGCCCGGACGTCGTCTGGTTCGGCGAAATGCCCTACCATTTAGACGCGATCTATGCCGCGCTCAGCAGCGCCGATCTGTTCGTCTCAATCGGCACCAGCGGCGCGGTCTATCCTGCGGCAGGCTTCGTACAGGAGGCCCAATCCGCCGGGATCGCCACGATGGAACTGAACCTCGAACCATCTGACAATCACTGGGCCTTTGACGAAGCCATCCACGGCCCCGCCGCAGAGGTCGTGCCCGAATGGACGGCGCGTTGGGACCTGAAATGAGCCAAGACTATCAACTCGAAATCTTTGGAGATGAACGCGAACCGCTTGTCATTATCGACGGTTTTGTCGAAGACCTTGCTGCACTTCGAGCACAAGCCACCGGCGCTGCATTTGCTGTGACGAGCCCGCACTATCCCGGCATTCGCGCCCAAGCCAACGCCGCTTATCTGGCGGAGCGAATGGCCCTCTTGCAAGACATCGTTGCAAGTGTTTTCGGGATGAGTGACGGTGCTAAACTGGTTGAGTGTGCGTTCTCTATTGTGACTGCGCCGCGCCAATCCCTGACCCCGATTCAGTGCCTCCCGCATTTCGACAGCACTGATCCCGGTCGCCTTGCTTTGCTGCATTATCTGTCAGGTTCCGAGGCGGGCGGCACGGCTTTCTACCGTCATGTCTCAACCGGCTACGAGACGATCAAGCAAGACCGTCTCGCCAATTACACAAAGAACCTGAACGCAGAATCCGCAACAACCCAAACACCGACGCCGGGCTATTATCGGTCCGGAGCATTGTTCGAGTGTATCGGCGAAATTGAAGCCCGGCCCAATCGGATGGTGCTCTATCGCGGTTACCGCTTGCATTCGGGGATCATTCCAGATGCTTTACCCTTACACGCCGATCCTGCGACAGGGCGGTTGACTGTGAACACCTTCCTGCAGGCGCGCTAACCCACCCAAACCGGTGGTCGACGCTGCGCCCAAGGCTGCGCACGTTCTAGCTGCCCGGCCAGCGCGAATAGCGCCCGTTCCTCGCCGCAACGCCCGCCAAACATCATCCCGATTGGCAAGCCGTTCTCACTCCAGTGTAGCGGCACGGACATCGCTGGTGCCCCCATCTGATTGAACACCGCACACCACGGCGCAAAGGTCGTCACCGCCTCACCATAAGCGTCCATGTCGTCCGGGTTTAGCGACAAGAGGCCAAGCGGATCAGGCTCGCGCGACAGGGTCGGCGACAGGGTGAAATCATATTTCCCCTCATCCAGAAAATGCTCATACGCCATCGCCGCATCAATCGCGACTTGATTGGCGCGCATCAGTTCCGCCATCGGCACAGTCTTGCCAAACTCGCGCATGCGCAGGGTCACTGGCTCCATATCATCAGCGCCAAGCTCGCGGCCGAGTACTTCGCCGCGCTCCTCCATCAGCAGCGCCATCGCCGCCGAGATGGTCATCAGCAGGCCCTTGCCGAGCGCCTCGCCATCCATGACCGGCCCGGCCTCTTCAACAATGTGGCCAAGGCTTTCGAGCAGTGTGCGTGTCGCATCAAGCCCGGCCTGCGCCTCTGCGTCAGGCCGCGTGCCGTTCGGTGCGGTGCTCCACAGCGCAATCCGTAGCGGCTTGGGATCAGCGTCCAGCGCGCTCAAGTAAGTCCCATCCGGCGGCGGCGCATCATAGCGTGATCCGGTCTCGCGCCCAGCGGTCGCGTCCAGCAAAGCGGCATTATCCCGCACCGAGCGTGACACCGCATGAGTGATCGACTGACCATTCCAACCCTCGGTCGTCGCTGGTCCCATTGGCGTGCGCCCACGCGACGGCTTCATCCCGAACAGGCCGCAGCATGCCGCTGGAATACGGATTGATCCACCGCCATCCGACGCCTGCGCCAGCGGAACCACGCCCGCCGCCACCGCCGCCGACGCCCCGCCAGACGACCCGCCCGACGTGCGCGTCACATCCCAAGGGTTGCGCGTCTGACCGTACAGGATGCTTTCGGTTGTCGTGGTTAGGCCAAATTCTGGGCTCGTCGTTGTCGCAAACAGCGTCATTCCGGCGGCCTTGTAGCGCTCGGTAATCACGCTGTCATATGGCGAGACATAATCCTTCCACGCCTGCGCGCCATTGGTCAGCGGCGCGCCCTTGATCGCCACACCTAAATCCTTGGTCGGGTAAGGTACGCCCTTGAACGGGCCATCAGGAATACCGTCGGCGATCTGTGCCTCAGCAATCTCAGGGAACATATTGGCGAAACAGTTCAGCTCGCCCTGCGCCTTCGCTGCCCGGTTCAACGCCTCGGATAACAGTTCGCCCGGCGTCACTTCACCCCCTCGAACCAGCTCCGCCAATCCCATCGCATCATAGTCCGCGTAATCGTCCATCATTCCCTCCGGTTTTGAGAAAAGATGGACCATGCTGACAATCAGGGGAAGAGGGAGCGTAGCTATTTGATGGATTTTTCGCTAAGCGGTCTTCTCGCGATCTTGGGGAGAGCATCATGGCTAGCCAGAGCGATTGGGATGCATCGGCTTCTGCGTGGATTGCTTCTATGGGCGAGCATGGTGATTGGGCGCGCCGATATGTTATCGATCCTGCTTTGGATCACCATCTATCGAATGCTGGTTTTCGGAAAGCTTTGGATGTTGGTTGCGGCGAAGGGCGATTGTGCCGGAAACTCCAACAGTTTGGAACAAATACGGTCGGGATCGATCCAACGGCCGCTCTGATAGAAGAAGCCAAGCGCCGTGATCATAGCGGTGAGTACCACGTCGCCTCGGCTGAAAAACTACCCTTCAACAATGCGAGCTTTGATTTGGTCGTCAGCTGCCTGTCATTGATTGATATTCCAGATATCGCAGCGGCGATCAGTGAAATGGTACGCGTGCTCGCTCCCGGCGGTACGCTCTTGATTGTTAATCTAACCAGCTTCAACACTGCAGGCGCAGAAATCGGTTGGCAAAAAAACAGTGCTGGCGAAAAGCAACATTACCCCGTTGATCAGTATATGACCGAGCGCGCATTCAAGATCATGCTCTCGTCGGATGTCAGCGTTACCAACCATCACCGTCCCTTAAGCCGATACATGCAGCTTTTGCTTGAGCAGGGCCTGATTTTAGAAGCTTTCGATGAGCCTCAACCGATCATTCAAGATGGCCCTCGCGTTGACGGTTATATCCGTGCGCCATGGTTCAATCTGATGAAGTGGAAAAAGCCGTTCTAGGCCCTCTCAAACACCAACTTCGTCCACTCAACACCCCGCGCAATATTTGCAGTACCGACTGAGGGGCTACGCGCCTGATATAGCGATGTCAGGCCATTTCCCGCGGCGAGTGCAATCGTGTCGTCGCCTGTCACCTCAAACATTCTCCGGCCTTCCGGCACAGGGCCATGGCGCAGCGTCATGAACAGGCGCGCACCGGGCGACATCAGTTGGACAATGTTTGCCATCCCGATCATTCGCTCCTCAGCTTCCAAATGCATCCACACGGCGCTCATCATGATCAGGTCAAATCGCTCGCCCCGTGCCATGAGTGTGGCCAAGTCTGGCAAGCCGTCGTCCAGCCATTCAACCTCTGGTTCCGGGTGCAGCCGCTTTGCCCCATCACGCATCTCAGCAACCGGCTCCACCGCTAAAACACTGTGCCCTTTGGCGGCGAAATAGGCCGCATCCCGCCCCGTGCCAGCGCCAATATCCAACACGCGCGAAGGCCCACTTGGAAACCAGTCCAAAAAGTCCGCATGCACACGTTCCGACGACGCACTCTCATAACGCTGCAACATTGCTGGTGCTTGTTCAGCATAGCCAGCGGTTGAAGCACGTTTGCTCATTTGGCCACCTTTGCCCCATCGCCATCGATCGCGTCCAGCATCACTGCGGCGCAATCCGCAATCACACTTCCCGGCGGGAAAATAGCCACGGCGCCTGCCGCATAGAGCGCGTCGAAGTCTTGTGGCGGGATGACCCCGCCGACCATGATCTTGGTTGCCGCCGCGCCCTCATTGCCGAGCGCTCGTTTCAACTCCGGCACCAGCGTCAGATGCCCCGCCGCCAGTGACGAGGCCGCGACAATGTCCACACTCGCTGCGCGCGCATCAGCTGCCGCTTCTTCCGGCGTCTGAAACAGCGGCCCAATCTCAACATCCCAGCCGAGATCCATCAGCGCCGAGGCGACGACTTTCTGGCCCCGGTCATGTCCGTCCTGACCCATCTTGGCAATATAGATTTTCGGGTTGCGACCATGTTTCGCCGCAAAGCTTTTCGCCAGCTCCAGCGCTTCCTGCGCCCGCGCATTGGTCTTCACACCCGCGCCATAGACGCCCTTGATCGAGCGGATCACCGCCTTGTGGCGCCCTTGTGACCGCTCGACCGCCTCAGAAATCTCCCCGACAGTCGCCTTGGCCCGCGCTGCGTTCACCGCCAGCGCCAGCAGATTGCCCTCCGTCCCCGCCGCCGCATCAGCCAGCGCATCCAGCGCCGCGTCCACCTCCGCCTGCGACCGCTCCGCTTTCAGCCGCGCCAGCTTGTCGAGCTGCATCGCCCGCACCGCCGCATTGTCCACCTTCAGCACCGGCACATCTTCATCGGCGTCGAGCAGGAACTTGTTCACCCCGACCACGGTCTGCTCACCGCTATCAATCCGCGCCTGTGTCTTGGCCGCCGCCTCTTCGATGCGCAGCTTGGGCAGGCCCTGTTCGATGGCTTTGCGCATCCCGCCCATCGCCTCAACCTCCTCGATATGCACCATCGCTCGCGCCGCCAGATCATGCGTCAGGCGCTCGACATAATAGCTCCCGCCCCACGGATCGATGGTCTGGGTCGTGCCACCTTCCTGTTGCAGGAAGAGCTGCGTATTACGTGCAATTCGGGCTGAGAAATCGGTTGGCAAAGCCAGCGCTTCGTCGAACGAATTGGTGTGCAGGCTTTGCGTCTGCCCGCCCGCCGCTGCGATCGCTTCAAGACAGGTGCGGATAACATTATTGTACACGTCCTGCGCCGTCAGGCTCCACCCTGAGGTTTGCGAATGGGTCCGCAGTGACAGTGATTTAGGGTTCTTCGGCGTAAATTCCTTTTGCACCAGTTTCGCCCAGAGCAAGCGCGCCGCCCGCATCTTGGCGACCTCCATGAACGTGTTCATCCCGATGGCCCAGAAGAAGCTGAGACGCGGCGCAAACGCATCGACATCCAGCCCCGCCGCCACCCCGGCGCGGATATATTCAATCCCATCGGCGAGCGTATAAGCTAGCTCCAGATCCGCCGTCGCACCGGCTTCCTGCATGTGATAGCCGCTGATCGAAATCGAGTTATATTTCGGCATATGCGCGCTGGTATAGCGGAAGATATCCGAAATGATCCGCATGCTCGGCTTGGGCGGATAGATATAGGTGTTGCGCACCATGAACTCTTTCAGAATATCATTCTGGATCGTCCCGGCGAGCTTGTCAGGCGCGACGCCTTGCTCCTCGGCGGCGACAATATACAGCGCCATGATCGGCAAGACCGCGCCGTTCATCGTCATCGATACCGACATCTGATCCAGCGGTATGCCGCTGAACAAAGTGCGCATGTCATAGATGCTATCGATTGCCACCCCAGCCATACCAACATCGCCAGACACCCGGACATGGTCGCTATCATAACCGCGATGAGTGGCAAGATCGAAGGCGATGCTCAGTCCCTTTTGCCCGGCCGCCAGATTGCGCCGATAGAAGGCATTGGAATCCTCAGCCGTCGAGAAACCGGCATACTGCCGTATCGTCCACGGGCGCTGCGTGTACATGGTCGGGTAAGGCCCCCGCCCAAACGGCGCGAGACCGGGATAATCGTCAAGGAAATCGAGCCCAGCCGTATCGGCGGCGCAATAGGCCGGGGCAAGACCGATGCCTTCCGGCGTTTCCAGCGTGCGTAGGACCGGAGCAGGGGCTACCGGTTCAGGCGCGCCAAGATCGAGTGTGGTGAAGTCGGGGAAATTGGTCATGCTAACTTTTCTGCTCAATAAAGTGCTTTAGGATTGCAATCTCGACATTAAGTTCGTCGGACGATGCTGGGCGACGCCAGTTGGTTATTTTTGGCCAGTATCTGTAAATAGAAAAGACGATCGCCCCAACAATCAGGGATCCGACAATCCAGTTTGTTGCTGACAGCTCAAATACGTCAATTTTGAAGATATACTTTCCACTTAGTATTGTGACCAACGCCAAGACGGCGATCGCTTCTGCGATCCGCTCAGCCAACTTTTCCGGCCTCTCGTGTTTTTCAACGACATCTCTATTTCGCTCTAGAAATGTGAGGCGTCGTTTCATTGATGGCATGGAAGGCATCATTCCAGATGCTCCCCGAAGACGGTCTTCTATGACGGTCCACTGGTTTTTTTGCTCACCTTTGAGGTTATCGAAGTCGATCTCCATTGGTCGGTTACGCTACCCCCAGCTCTGCTAACGCCAGTGTCGTCTCGTGCACCGCATCACAGCCAACAAACACGTTGCTATCCACGCCGTCCCCTTCAAACTTGCCCGCGATCCAAACCCGCACCGCACCTACCGCCTTCAGCGCTTTCGCCGCGTCCGCCGCTTCACTTTCATAGCGCTTATCAGACCCGCAAATCACCGCGATCTTACAGCCGCTGGCTTTGAAATTCTCGGCCTCAACCGCTTCAATTCCGCCTGCCGCGAACAGATTGCGGGCAAAGCCAACCCGGCCAGTATGCTCGGCCAGCGGCCCCAAAGTCGCAATGTAGATCGCAGGCCGCTGACCGCTCGCCGCCAAATGCGCCTCGCCGCGTTCCCGCAAGGCCTCAAACGGCTCGGCCACCCGCATCGGCTTGAGCGCCTCCGCCACCACATCCTCACCTGTCTCCGCCGCAAAGTCCGGTATCATCGCGCGCAAGCCAGCATCATCAACGCCGTTGCCCTGTGTGAAACCGGCCGCCTTAGCAACCGGGGCCTCAACCCCGCCGAGCAGAGCAAATCCGCTCACTCCGGTGATCACTGTTTTCCACCGCGCGACATCCCGCATCAGGGCCTCGCGCGCGTTTGTAACCCGCGTTTGGAACGCCCCGGCGATCAAGCTCTCGCCATAACCGCCTTCGCCCTCAATCGTCTGGAACTGCGCCCATGCCGTCTGCGCCAGATCATCGCCCAGCGTTTCGGTGAACCACGCGCCGCTGGATGGATCGGCAACCCGGCCCAGCCCGCTTTCTTCCATTGCAATGATCTGCGTATTACGCGCCACGCGCCGCCCCAACTCTTCGGGTCGTCCCAGCGCCTCGTTGAACGCGCGCACGGTAATCATATCGGCCTCGCCAACCGCGCCAGCAAAGCACGCCGCAGTGCCGCGCAGCATGTTCACCCACGGATCAAACCGCGTCAGCATCCGCGCACTTGTCACCACTTGTAAGCGCATCGGCGCGGCCACCAGCCCGAGCGCCTCCTGTACCCGCGCCCAGAGCCGCCGCGCCGCGCGCAGCTTGGCAATCCCGATGCCGTAATTACCATCGACCGCCAGCGTGAACAGTATCTGCGCCGCGCCTTGTGCCAGAGGTAATCCTACCGTCTCCAGCCGCCGCAGCGTATCCACAGCAGACGCCATCAGCGCGCCCAGTTCCTGCGCCTCGGTCCCGCCCGCTTCATGCAC
>Ga0256847_1000593_pt1 | contig 22017 bp, 16 predicted proteins | sample TeddybearmetaG_FD_189099 | JGI IMG/M metagenome (GOLD analysis project Ga0256847, IMG submission 189099) | Hydrothermal vent microbial communities from East Pacific Rise, Pacific Ocean - Teddybear | ecosystem: Environmental > Aquatic > Marine > Hydrothermal vents | place: Pacific Ocean: East... | reverse complement strand
ATTTCCGCTGAAGATGTGGGAATAAACCCGTCTGATATGGCTATTGTGCACAAAGAAACCAATTACGTGGCTGGTCTAGAAGGAAAAAGTGGCGACCCCTCACCCGTCACTGCTTATGGCGTTTTTAAAGGTATACAAGCAGCGGTTAAGCATAAACTGAATCGAGATGATTTAAACGGCTTAAAAATTTCGGTACAAGGGCTTGGACATGTTGGGTATTACTTGTGCGAATATCTAAAAAATGAGGGCGCTAAATTAATCGTAACAGATATTAATCAAGAATCGATTGATCGCATAATCGAAAATATCGGCGCTACAGCGGTTAAGCCAGATGAGATATATTCTCAAGATGTTGATATATATGCACCTTGTGCGCTTGGCGCAACCATCAATGATACAACGCTACCACAATTAAACTGCTCAATTATTGCAGGAGCTGCCAACAATCAATTAGCCGAAGATAGACACGGTGATTTACTCAAACAAAAGGGCATTTTGTACACCCCTGACTACGTAATTAATGCCGGTGGCATCATCAATATTTCTTTCGAAAATCAGCAAGGCGGCTACAAAAAACAAGACGCGCTTGATAAGGTAGATGAGATCTATGGCACTTTATTAGAAATCTTTGAAGCTGCTGAACGCGATGGTAAAACCACCAATGTTATTGCCGATGAGCATGCTAGGAAGCGTATTGGTCGGTAAATTCAAATAAGAATAAGTCTTATGTCTATTTTCATCGAATGCCGTTGATTTTTCGATTAAAAAACTGGGAGTACAGCCTATTCAATCAACAAAATTAGACGGGAAGCTAAGAAAGGACATTGGCTGAAAAGTATGGAATGGCGTGAGAGACGTCATGCATTGAATTATACACTCCACCTTTACCTGAATTTGAGAAGACATTAAATTTCTATCAAAAAAATGGATTAACTCCTGTTGGTGGTCGTAAAATGAGACAGGCATTGGCCTAAAACATTGCTAAGAAAAAATAAAGTGACGGTCAACCTATAGATGTTATGTTCTTTCCACTGGATAGAATTACTTACTTTGTTTTGTATATTTGTTGAGGTCAACATCAACTGTAAACTGGTTTTTGTTTTTACATAAAACAACACCTTCCACTCCTCCCCCAATGCTCCCTTTTCTTTCCCAACCACCTAACAGCTTAATAATATATTTTGTACGATCTTCATGGGTAATGTCATCAAATTTGTATGCGCCATCTGCATTAGCTTTGACAGACCTAAATGGAATACCTGATGCACTATTGAAGCTTATTGTATCGAGTTTATATAATCCAATTTCTATTCTCTCTTTTCCCATATTGTTGATTACACCTGAAATTATACATTTTGGTTTTTCCACTTTAGGCTTTGGAGTAACAAAGATAATTTCTTGAACCGTTTGCCCATTACTATTTTTCGCTCTCAATCTAAATACATGCGGTTTGGTAATTTTAGTGCCTACTGATCCATATTTGGAAGTCAGCGGCCAATTTTTATTAAAAATTCTCCATAAATTGGAGCTAGCAGGACGGTGTGATATTTGAACATGAACTGCCCCAGTAACTTCCCAAGTCAACATCGCAGTTTTACCGGACTCAATTTCTTTCTGCAAAAGCTCAAATTTAACTATTACTGGCTGCTCTTCATTTAGAGACGCTGCATTAACTTGAATGTCAGTTAAAAAGATAAGTAAGAGAACGAATGTTTTGCTAATGATTTGAAATATATGCGGCATCAATTTGTTTCTTAATAAATTATGTGGAAATTACATAGATATCTTCTTTGACAGCCCATTCGTATCCAGTGTGTTTATTACTACGGCAGATCCAGATAGCTTTGTGTACGGAGTTTCGCTGTTGATCTAATTGTGGGTCGTAGGGTTGAAAGTGTGTTTCCAATGTATATGTAATGCATTTAACTCCACTTGGATCACGTTTAGATAGAAAATTAATATTAAACGGATCTTCAAAGTGATTTTCTAACCATTTATACAGATCTTGCGAACTTCCATGACCTGAATCAAAAATATTACCATATTTATCTATAGTAGTGCTTTCAAAATCTAACTGGAAATCAATAAACGAAGAAAACTCTACTCCAATACATTGTCTCTTATATTTTTCAAAATCATCTCCGCCCAATGTTTCTGCTGCTGCTTTATACATATCACGCCCTTGATCTCTATCAGCAAAGCGCCTAAGAAAGTGCTTGTCTTTTATCGATCTGATTGCTTTAAGCTGAAACTCTAATGCTATATTTTCGTGCATAAACCATTTAAGCAGCTTTTGATTATCATTTTTTATAGCTAGAACAAGTTGTTTTCTGCTTTTTTCTTCTGTCCAGTGCTTAGGATGGTTACCGAATCTCGCCCAGAAACCTGTAACTATCAACAATACGTAAATAAAGACGAATAATAAGAATAAGTAAAGAATTTGAACAAAGACAGGTGCATCAGTGTGATCAAATATATAATCCATTTAGTTCTATCCCCTTATAATTCGTTAGATTGGGGTGGTGCATATTTAAGCGAGGCTGTAAAAGCATCTGTGTAAATGTCCGGTTTAAAGATGAGGAGCAACTTGCTCCTCAAACTCAATCATAAAACGATTCAACGCTTGTTTCCAGTGATGAAATGGCATAGTCCACTTTTTTGATGCCGCATCGATTGCCAAATAGATAACTTTTTGAATGTCCTCAGGATAATCAAAGGAGAATGGGGGTCAAGAATGCGGGTCGGTCGAATGCGGGTCAAGCCGATTTTAAAGTTTTAGGTGATAATGCTTTAATTTTTGTCAACTTAAATTTTAATAAAAAGATTTACGCTTAAGTCGCACTCAGCTAATTCAGCTTTTCATCCTTCCAATATTTGGTTCCTTTAATAGTAGCTTGTAGCGCTAAACCACTTTGCGTGAGTTGGTAGACAGTTGCATCGTTTATAATAGCCTCCGCCCCTACCGCAACGCCCTTATCACTTGCTTTAGCCGCCGCATCAGCCTGCCCACCAAAAGTCCAACCCTCATCACGGAATTGATCAAATGCTTTTTGCGAGTGGAAAATGATTACAAGACGAAAATCTTTGACCCCGGCACCAAGTCCAATTCCGACCTCCCCCATTTTCATATAGGTGACTTTCTTACTAGAATTATTTTTTGCCAATCCATACCCACCTCCAAAACTGGCAAATATGATGTTTACATTCACATTACTGAATACTGCATAGCCTGGCGCTTTAGTTAATTGTGCACGAACATCCGGTTTGAGCTTAAACAACTCAGTTAAAACCTCATCCTTCATAGATAAAATGGACTGTCTCTTTTCGTTTGTTGTGTTGCCTTGTGTGGTGGCACAGCCATTTAGGATAAATCCCACCAAAAATAATGAAACAAACAGTCCGTACTTATTCATATTGTTTTTATTCCTACTGTTCCTATTCATCAAAAATTCCTCAATTGTCCTGCTCTATTCGAAGATCCACTACTCAACATTGTACAACAGCCGCTTTGCTACGGACTAATCCTATTCTATACCCAGTCATTGCGAAAGAGGCACGACTGCGGCAATCTGTTTGGGTTTACGCATCTATTGGGAGATTGCCACGTCACTACGTTTCTCGCAAAGACAGTTTTTCTACGTATGATCCGGCGCTGTGACAAACCACGATAATCAATCAAAATTCATAGATAACAAAAGAATTAGCGCTTCTTTTACGGTTTGCAAGCGAATACTCGCCCTATCACCTTCAAAATTAAATCGTCTTGTTTTTACTTGTTCCGAGAATCGAGTTGCAATACAAACGGTTCCCACTGGTTTAGCTTCGCTACCACCTCCAGGCCCGGCAATACCAGTCACGGCGATAGCCGCACAAGTAGGAAACTGTTTCAAAGCACCAAAAACCATAGCATCAGCAACTTCTGCAGAGACTGCTCCGTATTTATCAATCAGATTCACCGGCACTAAAGCGAGCTTTATTTTTGCCTGATTACTATAAGTGATAAACCCCGCCTCAAACCAGGAAGAACTACCCGCTTGATCCGTTGCAAATTTACCAATCATCCCACCGGTGCATGACTCAACAGTGACTAGCTTGACCTGTTTGAAAATTAATTTTACTGACAGCCGTGAAAACAATTGTTTTATATCTGACTCGATCATTAAAAAACCATAAGATACCAATCAATTGCAATATTCTATTTGGTTTCAGATTTATTTCTAGTAAAATCAGCTAATAATGCATTCAATTTGTGAATTTGTGACCCAACGCCAGTGAACCAAGCCCCACACACGCCAATGATGCGCCAATATTTGGCGATAAAGTCTGAACATCCAGATATTCTACTCTTTTATCGTATGGGCGATTTTTATGAGTTGTTTTTTGATGACGCGAAAAAAGCGGCTGAATGGCTCGGAATCACCCTCACTCATCGAGGTAAGTCCAATGGAGAGCCGATACCGATGGCAGGTGTTCCCTACCACGCCGTTGACAACTATCTGGCTCGACTGGTAAAGCAGGGAAAATCGGTAGCCATTTGTGAACAGATCGGCGATCCGGCAATCAGTAAAGGGCCGGTTGAACGAAAAGTCGTTAGAGTGATAACACCCGGCACGCTTAGTGAAGATTCGCTACTAGAAGATCACAAAGATAACCTGCTTGCCGCGGTTTATTGCAATCGAAAGCTTAGCAAAGAATACCCATACGGGCTCGCTTGGATGGACTTAGCTGGCGCTCATTTTTATTGTAATCACTTTAACAGCCATGATTCGCTAAATGATGAGCTGTCGCGTTTGAATCCTGCTGAAATTTTGGCAGTAGACTCGTTATCTGTAGATTCTATATTTCAAAATCTAAAAGAAAAAAACTACACCACCAAACGCTGCGAGGACTGGCAATTCGACTATCAACAGAATTACGAGGGGTTACTTAAACATTTTGCTGTCGCCAACCTGCAAGGATATGGTTGCGAGGCCATGCCGAACGCTATTTGTGCCGCCGGTGCTGTCTTGTCCTATGCCAAATTGACACAACAAAACACTCTCAATCACATCGCTAAAATTACCGCCTTTGATAACCAAAACCTTTTACAACTCAATCATTTTACCCGTAAGCATCTTGAGCTTACTGAAAATATGTTTGGTGATGATGAAACCACCTTATTTAGGGTCATAAACCAAAGTAAAACAGCAATGGGTACTCGGCGTCTTAAATCTTGGTTACATGCGCCGTTGATTTCCAGCACGGAGATTAAGCAACGTCTTGATATTGTACAAGCGATTATCGAATCTGACTCAGTAGAAATAGTGAGGCAAAATCTATCGGGTATTCGCGATATGCAACGCATGTTAACCCGCATCGCGTTAAACACGTGTAGACCCAGAGATTTAACAGGCCTACGAGAAAGCCTGCATTGCATACCTGAATTAGTTGTATCGCTCAAAGCTTGTGAACACAAATCATTATCTGAAATTGCCGAGCGACTTGTTCACAATACAGGCATTGAAAATCTATTAGACGATGCGATTAACAACCTGCCGCCAGTGCTCATTCGAGACGGTGGAGTGATCAAACAAGGATTTGATAAAGAATTAGATCATCTTCGATCACTTTCAGGAAATGCAGAATCATTACTCGAAGATATGGAGCAAGAAGAAAGACGTAAAACAGGTATTAGCACGCTTAAGGTTGGCTACAACCGCGTACACGGTTTTTATATAGAAATATCCAAGGCGCAATCGGATAAAGCACCTGTTGAATATACCAGACGGCAGACTTTAAAAAATGCAGAACGGTTTATTACTCCGGAGCTGAAAAAACTAGAAGATAAAGTGCTTAGTAGCCAAAGCAAGGCGCTCGCACTTGAGAAAAAGCTCTATCAATTAGTCATTGATCAAATCCAACCTTTTACCGTAAAGCTTCAAACCGTGGCTAATCAAATAGCCGATATTGATGTTCTGCAAAGTTTTGCGCTAACTTCCATCAATCAACAATACATCCGTCCCATTATTAAAGAGCAACCTTTTATTTCAATTACCAATGGGCGGCATCCCGTGGTAGAAGCTTTTCAAAAAACACCTTTTATTGCAAACAGCGTTGAGTTTGATGCTAACGTCAATAGCTTAATTATTACTGGCCCCAATATGGGCGGCAAATCGACTTATATGCGAATGACAGCCATAATTGCATTGTTAGCTCATTGTGGTTGCTACGTACCGGCAGAGAGCGCAGAAATTGGTATCCTTGATGGTATTTATACTCGAATAGGTGCGTCGGACGATCTCGCGGGTGGTCGTTCAACCTTTATGGTTGAAATGTCTGAAACCGCTTTTATTCTCAATAATGCAACCCACAAAAGCTTAGTCATACTCGACGAGATTGGCCGAGGCACTAGTACCTATGATGGGTTAGCGTTAGCCTATGCGACTGTTGAGCATTTGAGTGAAAAGATTAAACCATTTACCCTATTCGCAACCCATTATTTCGAACTAACCAAAATAACTGAGGAAAATCCGCAAATACAAAATATCCACTTTGGCGCGATACAGCATGGAGACAAATTAATTTTAGATCATCAGGTTCACCAAGGTCCAACGAGTAAGAGCTATGGTATTCATGTGGCAGAAATGGCAGGCGTTCCGGCTAACATTACTGAAAAAGCAACTTACTATCTGAATAAATTTCAACAGACAAAAATAGAAAAGACTTCTCTGAATACTCATCCACGAACAAATGACCAGTTAGAACTAATTAATAAAACGCTCGACCCGAGACTAGAAATACTAGAAAATACCGATCCGAATGATTTAAGCCCTAAACAGGCGTTAGAATTGTTCTATAATTTAACCTCTAAGAACAAACCGAATATTTAGCAAGTTTAATTTAGGTTTTAATAAGCGCTAGCTGGAGTTTTAAAATGACTTTTGTTGTCACTGAAGATTGCATACTTTGTAAACATACCGATTGTGTTGAAGTCTGCCCGGTAGACTGTTTTTACGAAGGACCCAATTTTTTAGTTATAGACCCGGATGAGTGTATCGACTGTGCACTATGTGAGCCGGAATGTCCGATAGACGCTATTTTTGAAGAAGATGATTTGCCGCCAGGGCAAGAACATTTCCTCGAATTAAATGCCGAACTCGCACAAAAATGGGACAATATTACCGAGATGAAAGAGTCACCACCAGATGCAAAAAAATGGGAAGGTGTAGCAGGTAAGTTTGCTAAATTAATACGCTAAATGTCGATACATTGCAGGGAGGTACAAATGTTGGTAGGAGCGCGCGTCCCGCCGCGAATAGTCTTTAAAACAATCTAACCTAGTTGCATCCATGCATCGCAGCGAGACGCAGCTCCTACCAAAATATACACACTAATCTATGAAAAGTTAACTATCTATTAGTTAAGCATCACCAATTCATTATTAACGCTCATCACCAGATCATTAATCGCCATTGTGACCGTATTATTAGCGTCTTGTTCTTTTTTAATCAATTTCCAATTATTTTTCCAAGCACTGAGCAGATTTTTTGCCTTACTCTTCACTTCGTCATTCATAAAAGTTGACAAAGAACCTATCAAGTTAATTCTCACCCACCCTTCTATTGGCGCTGATTTGTTAGAGTCTTGTCCATCACTGTAAGTAGAGTGATCTAAAAAAGATTGTAGTTTAGCGGCTTCCTTGATGATTTCAAAACCGGCGGCTCGGGTGTTTCTATTCTGTTCTGAAAGCTCGTTACGCCAGGAATTATAAGCTAAGGCAGAAATGGCAATAGATAAGCTTAATAACGCTATTAAGTTATTTTTTAGTTGTTTTTTAATGCCTATGTTATTCACTAAACAGCTCCTGCTTATTCTTGTTTGTTTTGCTATTTTATATCAATTTTGTTCAACTACTAAAAGCATAAATCTCGACTTTAGCTTTCTTAGCGGCTTTAATTAAGTTTTTATCCAGAGTAGCTAAGGGTACTCTTTCTCTGACCGCCAGCTCCAAATAAGCAGCATCATAACTACTGAGTTTATAGGCTCTGGCTAACGACATTGTTCGAGAAAAGGCACTATTTGACGTTAATGAGTCTACCCGAATAGGTAAATTTTCTAATTGAGCGATAAACCCTTCAACCTCACCCACACTCACTTGGCCACGTTTTTCTGCGCCTAGCAATACATTACTAGCCTCTAAATGCCATAGATTTGGGACTAAAGCTTTTTCAGTTATTAAACATTTAAGGACTTTTTCCGCATATACTTGATCTGACTTTTTCGGTGACTGCAATAACCACCGCATCACTACAGAATTATCAAGTACGAAGCCCTTCATTTACGACCAATCGTTTTCAATTCAGACAACTCACGATCTGTCACAAGGTATTTTCTTGCTTTTAATATGTTCCTTATCGCTGTTTCGGTCTTGACATGCTCGCCTGTACGACTTGGAATAATATCCGCCACAGGACGACCTCGATTGGTAATAGTAAAAGCTTCTCCTTCTTCAACACGCCGTAAGATTTGAGGAAGCTTAGTCTTAGCGTCATACGAACCGATTTGCTCTGACATGATTTCTCTCCTGAACTGACCATGTAGACCAGTATACTAGTCTAATCACAATTAGCAAGTAATAGACCATCAATCAAGTCTGTTGTAAACATTCTTGCAATAAAAAAGAGGCTCTCGCCTCTTTTTTATTGCTATCAGGATAGTTCTTATATCATTTCATCAACAATCGATTCAACCTCTGCGTAAACGCCGCCGGATCATCCAACTGCCCACTATCCGAAAGCACCGCTTGATCAAATAACAATTCAACCCAATCCTTGAAATCATCGTCCGACATTTTATCGTCCAACTGAGTGACTAACTTATGTTCCGCGTTAATTTCAAATATTGGTTTCATTTCTGGAACCGGTTGCCCCGCCGCTTTCATCATTCTCGACATTTGCAAACTCATGCCTCCATCGTTTGAAACGACGCAAGCTGGAGATTCATCCAGTCGACCTGAGACTTTTACATCTTCAACTTTGTCTCCAAGAAGCTCTTTGATTTTTTTGATTAAATCAGAATTGTCTTCATTCGCTTTTTCAACAGCTTGCTTGTCTTTTTCTGATTCTAAGCCACCTAAATCTAAATCTCCTTGAGTAACAGCCTGAAGTTTCTTGCCGTCAAACTCAGTTAAATGTCCCATTGCCCATTCGTCGACACGGTCGGTCATCAATAAAACTTCGATGCCCTTCTTTTTGTAAATTTCTAAATGAGGGCTGCTCTTCGCGGTTGCATAATTATCCGCCACCAAGAAATAAACTTTATCTTGCTCTGGCTTCATTCGTGAAATGTAATCAGCCAGTGAAACACTTTGAGCCGCATCATCATTGTTAGTCGATGCAAAACGCATTAAGCCAGCCACTTTATCTTTATTGGCAAAATCTTCTGCTAAACCTTCTTTTAACACCGAGCCAAATTCATCCCAAAACCCTTGATAGTCTTCCTTTTTCTTTTTCTTAGCTAGCTTTTCAAGCATTCCCAAGACACGTTTAACACAAGCATTTCTTAAACTCTGAGTGGCACCTTTATCTTGCAAAATTTCTCTAGAGACATTAAGCGGTAAATCGTTAGAATCCAAAACACCGCGAACCATTCTCAAATAAACGGGCAAGAACTGCTCAGCATCATCCATAATAAAAACACGCTGTACATAGAGTTTTACACCGCGTGGCTTATCTCTATTCCAAAGATCCATCGGCGCTTTTTTGGGGATATACAATAAACTCGTGTATTCAAGTTTACCCTCAACTTTATTGTGGGACCAAGTTAAGGGATCGCCAAAGTCATGAGAAATATGTTTGTAGAATTCTGTGTATTCCTTTTTCTTAATGTCGGTCTTGGCTCTAGTCCATAGTGCGGTCGCTTTATTGATCACCTCATACTCTGGAATAACAACTTCATCTTCTTCTTTCTTTTTATCATCGTCGTCATTGGGCATGCCCATGTCGACTTTTTCCATTTCGACAGGAAGTGATATATGGTCAGAATATTTTGAGATAACTGAGCGTAAACGCCATGGCTCTAGAAACTCAGACTCGTCTTTTTTCAGCTTTAAGATAATGTCGGTGCCGCGAGTTTCTTTTTCAACGGTTTCGATGGTGAATTCTCCATCACCTGAAGATATCCAACTTACGCCGTTTTCAGTACTCTCACCCGCATGTCGCGTTAACACTTCGACTTCGTCAGCAACAATAAAGGAGGAATAAAAACCAACCCCAAATTGACCAATTAAATTACTGTCGGCCTTGTCTTCCTTGGACATTTGCTTGATAAACTCAGAAGTCCCGGAACGCGCAATGGTTCCTAGATTTTCCATCACTTCTTCTTTGGTCATACCGATACCATTATCACTAATAGTTAACTTTCCGGCATCTTTATCAAAACTAATTCGGATTTTTAATTCACTATCAGTACCGTAATAATCTTTATGGGACAAAGCTTCAAATCGAAGTTTGTCTGCAGCATCAGCCGCATTTGAAATGAGTTCCCGTAGAAAAATCTCTTTATTGCTGTAGAGGGAATGCACCATAATATTAAGCAGTTGCTTAACTTCGGTTTGGAATACATGAGTTTCTTTACTTGCGACTTCAGTCATTGTTGTAGGTCTCCTGGCCTTAATCTCATTAATCGAACGCTAAATAACATCCGAACATTAATATTCGATGGTTCTAAATTCTATTTGTTCTAAATTGATGTCGTTTATATTTGGGGTGCGCTAATACGAATTCAAGCGTTATACTCATTTTTTATTACCAATAACCGCTTTTAGCCCAACAAATAACATATAATCGCCAACAGAATTTACAGACATTATCGCCACTCAAGCTTTCCGGGAGCACTCCTTTGCTTAGAAGAACAAAAATAGTCACTACACTAGGCCCATCCACCAGTAGCGCTGAATCACTCGAAGCATTAATAAAAGCCGGTGCAAATGTGGTCAGAATGAATTTTTCACACGGTAGTGCTGAAGATCACATCAATCGCGCTGTCTTAGTACGTCAAGTTGCTGAAAAACTAGGCGCTAATGTAGCAATTTTAGGAGATTTGCAGGGGCCCAAAATACGAGTGGCTCGATTTAAGGAATCAAAAATTGAGCTACAACCAGGCCAAACATTTACTTTGGATGCTGACTTAGATATTAATGCCGGAGATATTCAACAAGTCGGAATAGACTATAAAGAACTACCTAACGATTGCAATGTTGATGATGTTCTTTTGCTAGATGATGGTAGGCTAGAACTCATAATCACCGCCATAAACGGGAATAAGATAGAGACTAAAGTTATTATCGGTGGAGCATTATCGAACAACAAAGGAATCAATCGCAAAGGTGGAGGCCTATCAGCACCAGCACTAACCGATAAAGATAAGGAAGACATCAAAACAGCCGCCAAAATGGATGTTGATTACCTGGCAGTTTCTTTCCCTCGTAGTGCAGATGATATGAAATACGCTGAAAAGTTAGCCAAAGAGGCAGGCTGTAATTGCGGAATGGTGGCTAAAATTGAAAGAGCCGAAACGGTTGCTGATGACAAAATACTAGACGATATTATCATTGCATCAGCAGCAGTTATGGTTGCACGGGGGGATTTAGGAGTCGAAATAGGCGATGCCGAGCTTATTGGTGTGCAAAAGAAGATCATTCGTCGAGCGAGAACTCTTGACCGAGCCGTAATTACTGCAACCCAAATGATGGAGTCGATGATCACCAATCCTATTCCAACTCGCGCAGAAGTTTTCGACGTGGCTAACGCCGTGTTAGATGGAACCGATGCGGTAATGCTTTCCGGTGAAACTGCGATGGGAGATCATCCTATACGGGTTGTAGAAGCTGTAGCGCGCGTGTGCCTAGGGGCAGAAAAAGAAAAAACGACCAAGATATCAGGACATCGAGTTGAATTGCAGTGGGATAACATTGATGAAGCAATAGCAATGGCTACCATGTATGCCGCCAATCACTTAGAAGGCATTAAGGCAATCGCTTGTTTAACCGAATCAGGTGCAACACCGTTGCTTATGTCTCGTATTAGAAGTGGCATTCCCATCTTTGCCCTCACTCGTTTACCGAGAACACAACGTAAAATGGCACTATTTCGCGGTGTAGAGGCTATTCATTTTGACCCTACTGTATTAGCACGTCATGATGTTAACCGGCTTGCTATCGAAGAAGTAAAGAAGATATTAGATCTTAAAGACGGCGATATGGTGCTACTGACTAAAGGCGATCATATGGGTAGATTAGGTGGAACCAATGCGCTCAAAATTTTAACTGTCGGCGATATAGTTTAGTCGTCGCTCAATTTAAGCAAGTGGAAATAAACCAAATTAACCTGGCGTTAAGAAAAATGAGAATCAAAGGTTTGCTCTCTATCGTAAATCGATCTATGCCCATTCCATCTTGAGGTGCAATGGGTATATACTAGCAACAAGCAATCTCTACCTACAAACAAATGCAAATTAAACAAGGCAACATCAATAATTGATGCAAGAGTCTGAACTGAACCAAGCTGACGTTTCTAAGTCAAGTAAACCGGTCAAACAAAGCCTACTGGTCATATCCGCTATCGCCCCTAATCGCCCTGGCATTGCTAATGACATTAGCGATCTAATTGCCGACTGTGGTTGTAACATCAAAGAAAGCAAAATGAAGATGATGGGCGGTACTTTTAGTCTGGTGTTGATGGCATCTGGTTGCTGGAACGCTATCGCTAAGCTTGAACACATTCTCCCTAAGAAAGCTTGCGCCTTGGGAATGACCACTATGTTAAAACGAACCGATGATATTGGCCCGAGGCCAAATCGGCTTCCTTATCACGTTTCTATAGTTGCGTTGGATAGTGTTGGAATAACGCGAGAAATAACGGCCTTTTTTGCTCAACAGGATATCAACATAAGAGAAATGAGCTGTGATACCTACGTTGCGCCCCACTCTATCGTGCCTATTACTGAGATTAAGCTTACTGTTGGCATTGCAACTGATTTATCTATTGCAAACATAAGGGAAGAGTTTGACGTATTTTGCAGAAAGTTAAACTTGGATGCTACTCTAGAGCCAATCACTCGCTAACCAGATGAACTCGATAAAGTTGAAAAGCAGAACAAGAACCAAGATCAGACAAGATAAACTCAACTAATGGAACCAACACAAATATGAAAATAGGCGATAAACTTCCCGCTCTAACCGTAGCCACTACTCCCGATCAATCGCTAAAGTTTACTAGCCTCAAAAAGAAAAATATTATTATCTATTTTTACCCCAAGGACAGCACTCCCGGCTGCACCACAGAAGGTCAAAATTTCCGGGATTTGTATGTTGAATTTACAGATTTAGAGACAGTCATTTTTGGAGTCTCTCGAGACTCAATAAAATCCCATCAAAAATTTAAAGAAAAACAGCAATTTCCATTTGAATTGATTTCTGATCCTGAAGAACAACTCTGCAAAGCCTTCGATGTTATAAAACTCAAAAAACTTTATGGTAGAGAATACATGGGAATAGAGAGAAGCACATTCTTATTCAATAAAAAAGGTCAACTGGTCAATGAATGGAGGAAACTAAGAGTCAAAGGTCACGTAGATTTAGTTTTAGAAGCAGTAAAAGCGCTCTAGCCTGACTTGATTAATCCGTTAATCTTCTAGCTCTTATTTAACTCAGTCCAGGATAAGAGTTGCCAGTAACTCGTGTGATCATTCCAGTAGACTAAGATATTGGGTTTTTATCTTAAACATATGAAGCTGCCAGGATGGGATTATACTTTGCCTTCCAATAAAATTAGACGCATGATCTGGTTATTCCTGCATTATTCTGGCAGGAATCTTCTCAAATTCATGAGATTCCCGACAAAACAACTTATGGGCATGGATGCTCTTGTAAGCAGAAAATGCAGGATGCAATTTTCAGTCGGGAATGACTTTGTTTTTGGCTGAAGTTCTTGATAGTAGGTGAAGTATGATCCCACTCTGATGAAGCTACAAACAAAAGAGCGATCTTGGTCTAGCAGATTTTGCGTCCAACAACCTGTAATGATATATTACTCAAGGGCACCTCTACTAATTATTTGTGTCCTCAATAAAGAAAGCTATAGAACATTAAGAGGTTAACAGTATGGGAAAAGACATTACTGATAAAGAATACACTGCCGAAGACTACGATCGTTTCAATCGACGTATTCATGACCAAGTTGATATTCTCAAAACAATTCTAAAAAAACCGTCTTTTGGTGATGAAGAAATTCAAGTCGGCGCTGAACTAGAAGTTTACTTAATGGATAATCAAAGTAACGTCAGCCCAGTAAGCAAACAGCTTTTGGAAATGCTCGACGACGATCAATTTCAAACCGAACTTAATCAGTTTAATCTAGAACTTAATCTTTCGCCCACCCCAGCAGCCGGAAAACCTTTTTCGCGTATTACCAAGGAGATGTTAACTAAATTTAATTATCTATGGAGCGTCGCAGAGGAATTAGATACCCGCCCCTTAGCGATTGGTATTTTGCCGACGCTTCGAGAAGAAGATCTCTGCTATGAAAATATGACTGATTTAGATCGTTATAGAGCGTTAGCAAGAGAAATACTTAAACAAAGAGCCGAGCCCTTCCACATTAAAATAGACGGTCCAGAAAGCGTCAACTTTAACACCTCAGAAGTTTGTGTCGAGGGAGCAAATACCTCCTTTCAAGTTCATTTAATGACCGATAAGAACAAATTTGCCAACACCTTTAATACAGCGCAATTAACCCTGCCTATGGCTCTTGGAATATCGGCAAACTCTCCCATGTTATTAGGTAAAACTTTGTGGGATGAAACCCGCGTGGTTCTTTTCAAGCAATCTATCGATAACCGTATGGCCGATTCTACTGGCTGGCGTCAGCCTTCTCGCGTTACCTTCGGTCACGGTTGGGTTAGAAAAAGTGGCTGGGAGCTTTTTGCCGAAACGGTCAATTTATATCAACCAATTTTCCCACAGCTTTATGATGAAGAGCAAGATCCAAATAAATTACCTGAACTTGCAGAATTAAATTTGCATATGGGAACCACTTGGCCATGGAATCGCGCGGTCTATTCTAATCATGGTAATGGTCATTTAAGACTAGAGTTTAGAGCACTACCAGCAGGTCCAACAGCACTAGATATGGCAGCAAACGCTGCTTTTTCTATCGGTATGGCCGTTGGGCTAGAAGATAAGATAGACGAATACATGGCGAGGATCCCGTTTAGATTTGCAGAATACAACTTTTATCGAGCGGCCAAAAATGGTCTTAATGCAACAATATTATGGCCGCAAAATTACCAAAATAAACCGGTAGAAGTCCCGATTAGAAATGTGATTGACGATATGCTTCAAGTTGCCAGCGATGGTTTGAGTAAACTCAATGTTGATAGAGATGAGCGAGACAAATTTTTAACTATTATTCGTCGTCGCTTATCGCGAGATCAAAATGGTTCAAACTGGATTAAACGAACGGTTCGCCATTTTAGATCTAAAATGAGTAACGAAAAAGCATGCAGAGCCATGCTCGATCGCTATTTTGAAAATCAGATGAGCGGGCAACCGGTTAGTGAATGGGAAAGATGCTGGAAATGAGTTTTTTAAATCCAGAAGTTACTTATCACGATGACAATATACGAAATAAAATCCCAAGTAAACTCTTAGACTTTTTACGCTCTTTGAACGGTTTAACCGTGATAGACATCAAAGGCAAAGATACTTCCCGTACTAGAGTTGTAACAACACTTATTCATGGCAACGAACCTTCCGGTTTGATCGCTTGTCATTTATGGTTGAGCGGAAATTCGGAAAATTGGATGCTACCGGCAACTAATATAAGAATAATTATTTGTAATCCAGAGGCTGCAAAATCGAAACCTTTTTTTACCAATCGTTATGTCCAACATAGCGATGATCTAAATCGTTTTTTTGCAACTAAAAACTCAAATCGATTAGTCGCCTTAAGAGCGCAGAATATTATGCGTTTGGTAAAGGATGTTTCACCTGAAGCAATAGTCGACTTGCACAATACATCGGGCATCAGCCCCGCATTCTGTGTGAGTATTAATGACGATTTAGATCATCGGCAACTAGTAGAACTATTTACCAATCGCCTGATCTTAACTCAAATAAATGTAGGCGCCGTTATGGAACAAAATTTTAACTGCCCTATTGTTACCATCGAATGTGGAGGTGCAAATGAAAATTCCTCTCATCAAATCGCCTCTAATGGTCTTCTAGCTTTTTTTAGTAAAGAAAGCCTTTTTTCAACTAGTGATGCTGATGTTCAAGTTCTTAAGAACCCGCTTAGAATTGAGTTGTGTGATGATGCTTCCGTCGGTTTTTCTAATCATCGGCTTACCACTACTGACATTACACTTAGGGCGGATATTGAAGAACTAAATCAGGGTTTAACTCCATGCGGCGAATTTATTGGTTGGTGTGAAGCTGATATCCCGCTGCAGGTAGAAGCGATTGATACGAACGGAATCAATCAAATTGACACCCTATTTGAAAAACGTGCTGGTCGTTTGTTTACAAAAAAAGAAATGCAATTATTTATGGTGACAACAGTTCCAGAAATAGCGACCAAAGACTGTTTGTTTTATACAACGCTCAGGTAAATAGACCCCGTACAAAGAAAAGCTATTGAAAATAATTCAAAAGCGATGACATTCTTCAATTAGTTTTTTTGAAACTTTCGACAACCATACAGTCTGGACGGCCAACCTAGAGCAGGCATTCCAAAATACCTACCCAAAATTGCAGATACTGAGAGGTAACATCCGAAGGATGTTTCTTGGACTTTCCGGCCTAATATAAAGCTTTTGTCTATTTGTCCGCGAATGTTTTGATCATCACCTATAGATGTATCTTGTCACGTGACACAGGTCAAATATTGTTGGTAATAGCTTATTCCCTCTATAATAGGCTCAAATTGTCGTATATTCATATAAATTCTAATACATTCTATCCCTTTGATCTTACCTTCACCAATGCTCCTGTGCCTAATACACTCTATCTATATTGATAAGTTATTGGCGCACGTTTGACCTACAGATTATCCTCCCTCTTCACTTGAACTAAGGATAATCAATGGCGTACACTGCTACAAAGCCAAAAATTAAAGGCCTCTACAACCACTCTCAAGCAAAAGATAATTGCGGTTTTGGTCTTATCTCACAGTTAGACGGCAAACAAAGCCATACTCTTGTAAAAACAGCTCTTATTGCATTAACTCGCATGACTCACCGTGGCGCTATTTCGGCAGATGGAAAAACCGGTGATGGATGTGGTCTATTGCTGCAAATGCCAACGGTGTTTTTTCGCTCCCTTGCAAAAAAATTAGGCTTCAAGCTAGGTAAAAGATTTGCTGTAGGACAAATTTTTCTTAGCCCTGATCCTATTCTGTCTAAAGTTGCTAAACAAATATTAGAACAAGAATTAGAAAAAGAAACTCTAACGGTTGCGGGTTGGAGAAAGGTTCCAATCGACACTGAAGTGCTTGGAGACAAGGCGAAAGAAACGCTTCCGATCATAGAACAACTATTTATCCAAGCTCCGCCGGGATGGACTAAAGAAGATTTAGAGCGACGATTATTTATCGCGCGACGACGGGCGGCGGATCGCATTAGAGATGACGAACATTACTACGTAGTGTCATTGTCTTGCTTGGTAATCGTGTACAAGGGTTTGGTCATGCCAAAATACCTTGATCAATTTTATAAAGATTTAGCCAATAGCAAACTTAAGACCGCTATATGTTTATTTCATCAACGTTTTTCTACCAACACTGCGCCACTTTGGAAATTCGCCCAGCCGTTTCGTTTTTTGGCGCACAATGGAGAAATAAATACCATTACAGGAAACCGAAATTGGTCAGTAGCAAGACAACGAAAGTTTCATAGTCCTCTACTACCCGATCTTCCTTATTTAAAACACCTTGTTAATCAGAATGGATCCGACTCTTCTTCGTTAGACAATATGCTTGAAGTTCTTTTAGCGGGTGGAATGGATGTTTTTAGAGCGCTTCGTTTATTGATCCCACCCGCGTGGGAAAAGCGCAAGAACATGGATCCTGAGCTAAAAGCTTTCTATGAATTTAATCTGCGACATATGGAACCCTGGGATGGCCCTGCTGGCATTGTGATGACCAATGGTAAACAAATCGCCTGTACGCTCGATAGAAACGGTTTACGTCCAGCACGATACGTAATAACCAAGGATCGTATTTTAACCGTAGCGTCTGAAATTGGTGTTTGGGATTATGATGAAAAGGACGTCATTGAAAAAGATCGGATTGGTCCCGGCGAAATGCTAGCCGCGGATCTCAGCAATGGACGTGTTTGGCGAACCAATAAAATCGACGATCATCTCAAAGCTCGTCATCCTTATTTGGAATGGATCAGAGAAAACACTATTCGAATAAAAAGCAATCCTAGAGTAGAGAAAAAAGCAGCCGAAAAATACATTAATGAAAACTTAGACAAACTGCCTATTTTTGAAAAACTATTCAATGTTTCTATTGAAGAATGCGAACAGGTTATCCGAGTTATCGCTAATGATAAACAAGAACCCACTAGTTCTATGGGAGATGATACACCGATCGCGGTTTTGTCCAAACAATCCAGAAATTTATTTGATTATTTTAGACAACAGTTTGCTCAAGTAACTAATCCTCCGATCGATCCATTGAGGGAAGCGTCGGTGATGTCCTCAGAAACAGCATTTGGTCGAGAACATAATGTATTTCAGGAAACTACAGGGATCGCTTATCGCGCGATAATAAATCGACCGGTTTTAAATTATGCAAAAATTCAACAGTTGAAAGAACTCGATCAAGATTATTATCAGTTTCGATCTATTTCACTAAACTACGATGACTGTGACAGCTTAGAAAATGCTCTAGAAGCGGTGTGTGTTAAGGCAGTTGAACTAGTCAATGCGGGCTGTGTTATCTTGCAACTGTCTGATCGCGATATATCGCACGGTAAAATTCCGATTCATGCCGCACTCGCCACTGGCGCAGTTCATCAAAGACTAATTCAAGAAGGTCTACGTTGTGATACCAGTATTGTGGTAGAGACAGCTACCACTCGTGATCCTCATCAATACGCCGTTTTAATTGGCATAGGCGCAACGGCTATATCTCCTTATCTAGCACTGCAGATTATTAATCGATTACATACGGAGTCGAAGTTAGATTTCGACATAATCACCGCGCGTAAAAACTATTTAACTGGAATTAACAAAGGCTTACTTAAGATCCTATCCAAAATGGGTATCTCAACCATCGCTAGTTATCGTAGTTCGCAACTTTTTGAAGCAATAGGCCTCGATCAAAGTATTATACAAAAATGCTTCCCCAATATTTCGTCCAGAATTGGCGGGGCCACATTTGACGATATAAATGAAATGGCTCTACGAAACGCAAAACATGCGTGGGTTGCAAACGTTAAAATGTTTCGAAGCGGCCAATTTAGATTTGTTCATGGTGGTGAATACCACAGCTACAACCCAGATGTGGTGACACGGTTGCAGCAGGCGGTGAGTACTGGTAATTATTCTGACTACTTGAAATACGCCGAACAAGTCAATCAGCGGCCTATTGCAGCACTCCGAGATATGATGAAATTAAATCTTGCTGAATCACCTATTCCAATGGAGGAAGTCGAACAAAAGAAAATAATTCTTAAACGATTCGATTCCGCAGGAATGTCGATAGGAGCGCTTAGCCCGGAGGCTCATGAGGCGCTAGCGATTGCTATGAATACTATTGGCGGGCGTTCTAACAGTGGCGAAGGTGGCGAAGATCCCAAACGCTTTAACAGCATACGAAATTCCAAGATCAAGCAGGTCGCCTCTGGCCGGTTTGGAGTTACGGCAGCCTATTTAGCCAGTGCGGAAGTACTCCAGATAAAAATAGCACAAGGGGCAAAGCCCGGCGAAGGTGGTCAACTTCCCGGTAGTAAAGTGACTTTAGAAATTGCCAAACTTAGGAATGCGACGCCCGGTGTAACTCTGATATCGCCTCCTCCCCATCACGATATTTATTCTATTGAAGATATTGCTCAACTTATTTTCGATCTAAAACAAGTTAATCCTGATGCTTTGATTTCTGTCAAACTCGTATCGGGGCCTGGAGTTGGTACTATTGCTGCGGGCGTCGCGAAAGCCTATGCGGACATGATTACTATCGCCGGGCACGATGGCGGTACCGGCGCCAGTCCATTAACGTCGGTGAAATATGCAGGCACTCCTTGGGAACTCGGCTTGAGTGAAGCACATCAGGCATTAATCGAAAACGGATTAAGAAACAAAATATGTTTACAAGTTGATGGTGGTTTAAAAACAGGTTTAGATGTTATCAAAGGCACTATTTTAGGTGCTGATAGTTTTGGTTTTGGCACAGGCCCCATGGTCGCACTCGGTTGTAAATTTCTGCGTATTTGTCATCTGAACAATTGTGCAACAGGTATTGCAACACAAAATAAAGTACTGCGAGAAAATCATTTCTCAGGGCTTCCTGAAAAAGTGATTAACTATTTTGAATTCGTGGCAGAAGAAGTAAGAGAATGGTTAGCAAAACTTGGCGTGGGAAGTCTTGATCTTCTAATTGGAAGAACCGACCTATTGCACATTATTGAAGGCGAAACTGCGCAGCAACGACATTTGAACTTGGAAGTCATTCTAGATTCTGCCAGGCGACCTGTTACAACAGATACCGATATCGAGATGTCTGATCAAAGTCAAGCTCACTATCAAGGGATTAGAAATCATCCCTTTGATAAAGGAGAACTGAATAAAAAGATATTGTCTGACTTTAAGAAACAAATTAAAGAGCTATCTAAAGGATCGGAAAGTATCGAATTTTCCTATACGATCAATAATTACGATCGATCCGTTGGTGCCTCTCTAGCGGGATATTTGGGCAAATTACACAATCAAAAACATGAATCTGTCATAAGTCCAAATGAACCTAAACAGATCAATTTATCGTTCGTTGGTATCGCAGGACAAAGTTTCGGCGTATGGAACACTCCAGGAGTGAATTTGCATTTAGTCGGTGATGCTAATGATTATGTCGGTAAGGGAATGTCTGGTGGAAAAATCGCTATTTCCTCGCCAAAAAACATCCAGTATGTCGCGAGTCGTGGCGCAATTGTTGGCAATACCTGTTTATATGGTGCAACTGGAGGGCAATTTTACGCATCAGGTCAAGCTGGTGAGCGATTTGCGGTCAGAAACTCTGGCGCAGATGCTGTAATCGAAGGTGTTGGCGATCATGGCTGTGAATATATGACCGGTGGTAATGTATTAATACTTGGCCCCATTGGAGAGAATTTTGCCGCAGGCATGACAGGTGGAATGGCCTTTATATTAGATCTGGATGAATCTTTAGAAAAAAACATTAACCCAGAACATGTCGAAATATTTAGCTTTAACGATAATGAATGTGACGATTTTACTGATGACTTATTGGAATTACTTAATCAACACATTATCGCAACAGACAGTCCTTGGGCAAAGAAAATCGCTAAGAATTTTGAACATTACTTAGATAAATTTATCCTGGTATTTCCTAAAGTTACCAGCCAACCTGAAGTTACTGACGATGAAGTACCATCACCTGATCCAGAAAGATTGCGACGAGGAATAACTACAAGCGCCTTGCCAAAGAACCTAGTTAACTTGAGGGTTATTAAATGAGTAGACTTCAAGATATTTCAAAAACTCAACAAGAATCAAAAGTTAAAATTGGCCCTCTAAACTTCTTGGAATTAGATCGCGTTACTCCAACTAAACGCACAGCCAAAAATAGGAAAATTGATTTCAAAGAAATATATGACAATTCTAATGACGTTCGGTTATCTAACCAAGCGGCTCGCTGTCTTGATTGTGGTAATCCCTACTGCGAATGGAAATGTCCATTACATAACTACATTCCAAACTGGCTGGATTTAGTCGCAGAAGAAAACTACCAGCAAGCAGGT